>Ga0126332_10000012_pt1 | contig 91090 bp, 79 predicted proteins | sample InaspJWI42metaG_FD_94482 | JGI IMG/M metagenome (GOLD analysis project Ga0126332, IMG submission 94482) | Marine gutless worms symbiont microbial communities from Oahu, Hawaii - Inanidrilus sp. 2 OAHU.JWI-42 metaG | ecosystem: Host-associated > Annelida > Digestive system > Unclassified...
AGGGATCAAGGGATCAAGGGATCAAGGGATCAAGGGATCAAGGGATCAAGGGATCAAGGGATCAAGGGATCAAGGGATCAAGGGATCAAGGGATCAAGGGATCAAGGGATCAAGGGATCAAGGACAAGTGCCCTTGGCGTTTAGCTTTGTCAAGTGTTTTCGCGGTATTTAGAAATTATCTCGCTGGTGTTCCGGGGTTGTATTTTTTTCACTCGAACCCTTGAACCCTCAACAGAAAATGCACCAAACAGGGCAAACTCGACGAACCATCCACCGGAGCCCACTATGACTACCAAGGATTTACTGCTTGCCATTGATAACGGAACGCAAAGTCTCAAAGCGATGATCTTTGACTCGGCCGGCCGGATGTTGGCTATCTCTAAAAAGGAATTTTCACCTTACTACGCTCCCCAACCAGGATGGGCGGAACAAGATCCGGCTGTCTTCTGGCAGGCCCTGTGCGCGGCATGCAATGGTTTGTGGCAGGACGAGCGGGTGGATCGCCTCGCTATTGCCGGGGTAGCGCTGACCACCCAGCGGGGCACGGTGATCAATGTCGATGCCTCCGGCAACCCCCTGCGCCCGGCCATTTTGTGGCTCGATCAACGCAAAACCTACGGCTTGCCGCCCGTAGGCGGCCTTTGGGGCCTGTTATTTAAAATCTTGGGATTGGAACCGACCATCGGATATTTCCTGGCCGAAGCGGAATCGAATTGGATCCGCACCCACCAACCGGACATCTGGGCCAAGACGCACAAGTATCTGCTGTTATCAGGCTATTTGACCCACCGGCTGACCGGCGAGTTCGTCGACTCGCTGGGCTGTATCGTGGGGTACCTGCCTTTTGATTACAAGGGTATGCGCTGGGCCCCTCAGTGGGATTGGAAACAATGTCTACAGATCAGCCGCGACAAACTGCCCGATCTCGTGGCGCCTGGTCAGCCGCTGGGTGCTATCACTGCCGCCGCCGCCAGGGAAACCGGGATACCGGTCGGTTTGCCGCTGATCGCGGCCGCGGCCGACAAAGCCTGCGAAGTTATCGGTTCCGGCAGCCTCCAGCCGCATATCGGGTGTCTCAGTTACGGCACCACGGCCACCATCAATGTCACCCACAAAAAATATGTCGAGGCGGTGCCGCTGCTGCCGGCCTATCCGGCCGCCGTCCCCGGGTATCACACCCTGGAGGTGCAGATCTACCGCGGTTACTGGATGGTCAGCTGGTTCAAGGAGGAATTCGGTCACCCTGAACTGGAAAAAGCCGCCCTCGACGGTGTCATCGCCGAGGCCCTCTTCGATGACCTGGTCAAGGATGTCCCGCCCGGGGCCATGGGTCTGATGCTACAGCCCTTCTGGTCCCCAGGATTGAAGCTACCCGGCCCGGAAGCCAAAGGTGCCATCATCGGATTCGGAGATGTCCACACCCGCGCCCATATTTATCGGGCGATCCTGGAAGGTTTGGCTTACGCCTTGCGGGAAGGTAAAGAGCGCATCGAGAGAAAAACCCGGATTCCAATTACCAGCCTGCGGGTGTCCGGCGGCGGAAGTCAGAGCAATCAGGCTATGCAGGTGACGGCGGACATATTCGGGCTACCGACCGCCCGGCCGCAACTCTACGAGACCTCGGGGCTGGGCGCAGCCATAGACCTTGCCGTGGGCGTCGGCCTACACACCGATTTTGAGAGCGCGGTCAGTTCCATGACCCGCAGCGGCGACATGTTCGACCCGGACCCGGCAAACCAGCGACTATACAACGCGCTGTACCGCGATGTGTACCGCAAGATGTACGGCAGACTAAAGCCTTTTTATGAAAAAATCAGGGAGATTACCGGCTATCCGAGGTGAAATAAATCTATTGAAACTGGTAAGTTAATAATGATATAGAATTTATTTGGGCTTGCGCCGCAATCCCACCGGCACTGGCCGGCAGGGGTCGTTGCCGGGCCCCGGGCCGCACCTCGGCCCGGTTGGTAGTTTGATGACGCCAACGGGCGGTAACATCCGATTTTCATACAAAGGCTGTTGGTTTATGCAAAGACATCACGTGGCATCCGGAACCTTTTACCATGGTAAAAAACAGGCGACCGTACTCAACGCCAGCCTGGGCACCTGTGTCGGGGTGGCCATTTTTGATGCGGAGGCCGGCGTCGGCGGTCTGATCCACCTGCTGCTGCCGGAGCCCATCACCCTGGAGAGCACCTTCCAACCCGAAAAATATGCCTCCAACGGCCTGCCGCTCTTTCTGAATGCGCTGTACGCGGCCGGGGCCTCCAAACACAACCTGCGCGCCTGGATTGCGGGCGGCGCCCTGGTCGGCCCGGTCATGCAGCGTGACCTGGACCTGGATATCGGCGGCCGCACGACCGAAGTTGTCCGCAGTATCCTGGATGTCGAAGAAATAGCCATCGAGCATGTCGAAACCGGGGGGTTTTTTGCATGCAACCTGAGCCTGGACATGCAGACCTGGGCCTGCACCATTACGCCGATTGGCGTCGAACGCTCTCTGCAAACCCGCAAGATCGTCACCATGACGGAAATAGAAACGCTCAAGGCCATCGAAGGCGTCCAACCGATCCCCCAGGTAGCCCTGAAGATCCTGCGCCTGATGGGCGACGATGATTTCGATATAACCCAGGTGGCCGAAGAGGTTCGCCAGGACCAGGTAATCAGCGCACTGACGTTAAAAATCTGCAATTCGGCCATTTTCGCCCGCAAACACCGTGTCGACTCCCTGGATCATGCCCTGGTTTACCTGGGCCGCGACATCTTTCTCAAGCTGGTGATCACCGCCACTATCAGTGACCTTTATGAGAGCCGCCAGGCCGGCTATTCACTGTGCAAAGGCGGCCTTTTTCATCACGCCGTAGGAACCGCCACGATCGCCGAAAAGGTGGCCGCGGTGACCGGCCTGGTGGAACCGGCTTTGGCTTACACCGGCGGGCTGCTGCACGATATCGGCAAAGTGGTGCTCGATCAGCATGTGGCGACGGCCTTTCCGCTTTTTTATCGCCAGACCCAGGACGAGGGAACATCCTTCATGGCCGCTGAAAAGGAAATGTTCGGCTTGACCCACTGCGAAACCGGCTTGCGTCTGGCCCTGAATTGGTCGTTTCCAGACTCGTTGAGTGCCGTTATCTCCCACCATCACTACCCGGAAACGGCCACGGAATATAGCCAGCTAACGCATATCGTCTACCTCGCCGACCTGCTGATGTCGCGCTTTCATACCGGCCTGGAGATTGAACGCATCAACACGGAGGCCCTTTCGAGCCGCTTGGAAGCCATAAATTTGCCTGCGGAGCGATTTCAAGAAATCGTTGATCTGATTCCCAGCAGTGTGTTTGAGACGGATAATGGATCGGAACTGAGAAAATGAACCGGTAGAAATCATGGAAATCAACACCCACCAGCAAAACCTTTTGCGTCAACTGCCCGGGGTCGACCGCGTCTTGGAAGCAGCCGCTCTGGACCCTGATTTCAGCGACTGCCCAAAATCAGTTCTGGTCGATAGTTGCCGGGAGGTGATTGAAGGTCTGCGCAAGATCATTTTGTATGAACACGCCAAGATAACCGCCCCGGACCTGGAGGTGGCTGCGGTTTTAGGGTCCTTAAAAGCGGCTGTAACCCGCAAGATGACGCCGAACCTGCGCCGGACGATCAACGCCACGGGCATTGTGGTGCATACCAACCTGGGCCGCTCGCTGCTATCGGATGTGGTTGTTGACAATATCCGCTCGATCGCGACCCGGTATTCCAACCTGGAGTTCGACCTATCGAAAGGCGTACGTGGTTCGCGTTACAGTGCGGTGGAGGGCCTGCTCTGTGAGCTGACCGGTGCTGAAGCCGCCCTGGAGGTCAATAACAACGCCGGGGCGGTGCTGTTGTGCTTGGATACGGTTGCCCGCGGTAGGGAAGTCATCGTTTCCCGCGGGGAATTGATCGAAATCGGCGGTTCCTTTCGCATCCCGGATGTCATGACCAAAAGTGGCGCCTGCCTGCGTGAGGTCGGCACCACGAACCGGACCCACCTGAAGGATTATGAAGGGGCTATCGGTGATCATACCGGCCTGCTATTGAAGGTGCACACGAGCAATTACGCCATCGTGGGCTTTACCACCGGCCTCGCTCTGCCTGAACTGGTGGAACTGGGACGCCGCTGCGACCTGCCGGTTATGGAAGATCTGGGCAGTGGCACCCTGATCGATTTTGCCCGCTATGGCCTGGTCGCGGAGCCAACCGTCCAGGATTCGGTCAAAGCGGGCGTGGACTTGATCACGTTCAGTGGCGACAAGCTACTAGGCGGGCCTCAGGCCGGAATGATCGTCGGGCGCCGGGATTTGATTGAAAAAATTAAGGTCAACCCGCTGACCCGGGCCCTACGGCTCGACAAGCTTACCCTGGCCTCCCTCGAGAGCACCCTGCGACTCTACCGTGATGAAAAAACAGCGGTGGCGACCATCCCCACCCTACGGCTGTTAACAACCCCCCGTGAGGTTATTGCCGGAAGGGCCGACCGACTGGCAGAGCGCCTGCGAGACGGGGCGCCGGACGGAGTAGAAATCGTAACCCTGCAGCGCTCATCCAAAGCCGGAGGCGGCAGCCTGCCTTTGCTGGAACTGCCCAGCGTCTGTATCGGTATCCGGGTTTCCGGTTTATCGGCCAATGCACTGGAAAAAAACATGCGCGCCAGTTCTCCGCCGGTAATCGGCCGGATTGAGGATGACTTGTTCTTGATGGACCTGCGCACTATCCAAGATGATGAATTCGATCTGATTAAGTCGGCATTCGACAATCTGCTCACGAGGGCTCCCAAATGAACAACCCCCTGAAGAACCTGTTCGACAACCGTGGTGCATCGAATGACTTTCTGCTGGGCAAGCCGGCGACCATGGCCGACCCGGCAACCATATCCGAGACGCAGCTGCAGTTGCCGGAAACCCTGACAAGTGCTTTTCCAGACCTTTTAACGGGGACGGATTTTGTGGGCCGGGCCTTGGAAAAACTCAAGGGGACCGAGGTCTTTCAGGCCTGTGTCGTGCGAATCGACCGGCCGGACACCGACACAGATGCCGCCCGGGAAACCCCGCCGGAAACAATGCTGACGGATCTGGCTGAGGTGTTGGACAATTTTTGCGAAAACCGGAACTGGCAGTGGAGCATCATCGATCGGGAAAATTTCGGTTGTTTTCTGCCATTGTCGGACGAAACCACATCTGCAAGCCGCGGCCCGGAACTGCAGGCCGCCCTGGAGAAAGTGCAGCCAGCCACTTTTTCCATCGGTTGCGCCCGGTACCCCCTGATCGATTACCAACGCGCAGAAATACTCGCCAATGCCTTCAAAACGCTGGATCATGCGGCCTTCTTCGGGCCGGGATCTATGGTTGATTTTGATGCGGTGAGTTTGAATATCAGCGGCGACCGTTTCTATCAGCAAGGCGACCTCAACCGGGCCATGGATGAATTTAACCGGGCCCTGGCACTCGATCCCGATAATGTGAACGTCCACAACAGTCTCGGCGTCTGTTACGGTGTTCTAGGCGCCTATGAAAAAGCTATAAAAGTATTCCGGAAGGCCGCGGACCTGGCACCGCATGATTTGATGCCGGTATACAACATCGGCCTGGCCCATCTTTTAATCGGCGACAAAGAGGCCGCTCTGGAGTCTTTCCTGGCGGCAGTCGAAAAGGATCCGCAAGTATTTGAGCCGGCGTTCCAAGCCGGGCGGGTCTATTTTGAAAACGGCAAGTCTAAAAAAGCGCGGTCCTATCTAGAGAAAGCCGCGACGCTCAATGCAGAAAGTGCCTCTGCCCAGCGCTACCTGGGTCTGTGTTATCTTGAGCTCAAAAAGGATGTCGCCGCCGTGGCCGCCCTTAAAAAAGCGGTACAACTCAACCCCAATGATGCCCAGGCCCTTTCCGCCCTGGGCTATCTGCTTGACCGACAGGGAGAGAATCTTGAGGTTACGACTATTTTTTGCCAACAGAGCGTTGAAATAGCACCGGATAACGGCCTCTTCCGATACCGGTTGGGGCAGCTGTTGGCCAAAAAGGGCGCACTCGAAGAGGCCTTGCGGGAATTGGAGACTGCCCAGCAACTGGGCCACGACGTAGGCACGATGATCGCGGATTTGAAAGAACGCATTGCCATTGAAATCAACTAGGCGGGCTGGAGTTTATGAAAGCAGTTATTGAAAAGGTACTGGCGGAGAGTATCGCGGTAAAAGATCGGTTTATTCGCAGCCACCTGGATGCCCTGGTCAAGACGGCAACCCTGATGGCGGACTGTGTAGCGGCGGGAAAAAAGATCATGCTGTTCGGCAACGGCGGCAGCGCGGCGGATGCGCAACATATTGCCGCGGAGTTTGTCAACCGTTTTGAAATAGAAAGGCGACCTTTGCCGGCCATTGCGCTGACGACCGACACGTCAGTCATTACCAGTATCGGAAACGACTACCACTTCGATGAAATCTTCTCCAAACAGGTCCGGGCGCTCGGTTGCGCGGGCGATGTTGCCCTGGGCATCAGCACCAGTGGTAATTCTAATAATGTCCTCAAGGCGATCGCAGTCTCTAACGAGATGGGCCTGCATACGGTCGGGCTCTCAGGACCGGGAGGACGGCTGAAAGAGATTGCCGCCGTGTCCCTGTGCGTCGAGTCGGGAACCACTGCCCGCATCCAGGAATCCCATGCCCTGGCCGGCCACATCCTGTGCCTGCTCACCGACCGTATACTTTTCCCCGAACATGAAGGCAGGTAACGCCGCTATGACAAAAATAGACCCCATTGATCTCACAAAATTGAAAACCTATCCGCTCAACAGCCGCAAAAGCAAAGTGTCGGTGGCAGATTTCGCCGCACCTTGGCAGCAGGGGGCAGATTTCGCGACCTTTTTGGACAGCCTGCCCGCCATCCTGGCCGCCGATGACCTCAAGGCTGTTATAGCGGCGGTCGCCACCGCGGCCCACGAACGTAAAACCATCGCCCTGGGAATGGGGGCCCACGTCATCAAGGTCGGGCTCAACCCAATCCTGATCGACTTGTTGCAGCGCGGGGTCATCACGGCCGTAGCCATGAACGGGGCCGGTATCATTCACGACCTGGAGCTGGCCCTGCAGGGCCAGACTTCCGAAGACGTGTCCGCCAGTCTAGGGGATGGTAGCTTCGGTATGGCCCGTGAAACCGGTGAATACCTGAGCCGGGCCATCGAAACTGCCGGAGAAAAAGAGATCGGGCTGGGGCTGGCGGTGGGGGAAGCCATCCTGTCAGCAGATTTGCCTTACCAGGAAAAAAGCCTGCTGGCGGCTTGCGCCCGCCTGAAGGTACCCGCTACCGTGCATGTGGCCCTGGGAACGGATATCATCCACATGCACCCCGGTTTTAATGCGGCCGCCGCCGGCGAGGCTTCCCACCGGGATTTCAGAATTTTCGCCTCAGTGGTGGGCACCCTTGAAGAGGGCGTCTACCTGAATGTCGGGTCGGCCGTTATCATGCCGGAGGTTTTTCTCAAAGCCACCACCCTGGTACGCAACCTGGGGAGCCAACTGGAGAATTTTACGACCGTCAACATGGACTTCATCAGGCACTATCGGCCCATGACCAATGTGGTCCATCGGCCCACTTCCGGTGGCGGCCGGGGCTTCAACCTGGTGGGACATCATGAGATTATGCTGCCCCTGTTGGCAGCGGGTGTTATCGAGCTGCTCGACAGTTGATTTTAAGCCGTTCATGGTTATGTTTCAGACCTGATTGGCACTACAGATATACAACGTAAAAAAGAGGTAATCTAAAGCACATGCCTATTTATGAATTTCACTGCGAGGATTGTGACACGGATTTCGAGTACCTGGCCATGGGGTCCGGCAAACCGGAAGGCTGCCCGGATTGTAAGAGTAATAATTTCAGGCGCCTGATGTCCGCCTGCGGGTTTGTGAGCAAAGGCGCCGGCGGACAGACGACCAGTGCCTCGGCCGGCTCGTCCTGCGGCGGCTGCGCGGCGTCAAGCTGTGCGGGGTGCGGGAATTAATGGTGGCATCTCTGAAAATCGGAACCCGTGGAAGTAAACTGGCCCTATGGCAGGCCAACTGGGTCAAAGCGGGCCTTGAGAAAGCACACCCCGGCCTGGCCGTGGAACTGGTCACCATCAAGACCAAGGGGGACAAGATCCTGGACGTTCCCCTGGCCAAAGTCGGCGGCAAGGGCCTGTTTGTCAAAGAGATTGAAGAAGCCCTCCTGGATGGCCGCATCGACCTGGCGGTGCATAGCATGAAGGACATGCCCGGGGACATACCCCCGGGGCTGTGTATCGGCCCGGTACCGCAGCGAGAATTGCCGCTGGATGTCCTGATATCTGCCGGGGGGGACAAACTGGCCGACCTGAAACAGGGCGCTTCGATCGGGACCTCCAGTCTGCGCCGGTCTGCCCAGCTCCAGCATATACGGCCGGATCTTCAAATCATGGGCCTGCGGGGCAACCTCGATACCCGCCTGCGCAAACTGGACGAGGGCCAAATGGATGCCATCGTACTGGCTGCCGCGGGGATTCGCCGTCTGGGCCTTGAAGACCGGGTCACCGAATACCTGGATCCCGATGATATGCTGCCGGCGGTGGCCCAGGGCGCCCTCTGTATCGAAATCCGCGAATCCGATCCGGAAACCGAACACCTGGTCAACATCCTGAATCACCCGGAAACCCGAACCGTAGTCCTGGGCGAACGGGCTTTTCTGCACCGCCTGGAGGGCAGCTGCCAGATTCCGGTTGCCGGACACGGCATACTTGAAAGCGGGAATTTCACGATCAAAGGCCTGGTGGCCAATCTTGACGGAACCGAGGTGATCCAGGCGACCGCAACCGGTGCGGCCGAACGTACCCGGGAAGTCGGAATCGAACTGGCTGAAAAGCTGCTGGCCCAGGGCGCGGATCGTATTCTTGAAGAACTTACAGCCGGATAAGGGATGCGTATGGACGGTAAAGTATATCTGGTAGGAGCCGGACCGGGAGATCCCGGTTTATTGACCATCAAGGGGCGGGAATGCATCGAGAAAGCCGATGTACTGGTTTACGACTACCTGGCTTCACCGACTCTTTTAAAGTATGCCACCGCCGATGCCGAAAAAATTTATGTCGGCAAAAAGGGCGGCGACCACACCCTTTCCCAGGAAGGCATCAATGATTTGATCGCCCAAAAAGCGCTTGAGGGTCACATTGTCACCCGCCTGAAGGGCGGTGACCCCTTCATTTTTGGCCGTGGCGGCGAAGAAGCTGAAGTCCTCATCTCCAAAGGCATCCCTTTTGAAGTCGTACCGGGCGTAACATCTGCTATCGCCGCCCCGGCATACGCCGGCATCCCCCTGACCCATAGAAAATTCACCTCGAATGTGGCCTTTGTAACCGGGCATGAAGACCCGACCAAGGACCAATCAAGCCTCGATTGGGATGCGCTGGCCCGCGGTATCGGAACGCTGGTTTTTCTCATGGGGGTTAAAAATCTGCCCCACATCGTGGAGCGCCTGCTGGCCGGCGGAAAGCCGGCCGATACGCCCGTAGCCCTGGTCCGCTGGGGGACAACCCTGCGTCAGGCTACGGTAACCGGGAATCTTGGCAATATCGTGGAAGTTGTTGCGCGAGCCGGCCTCAAGGCTCCGGCCGTAATCGTGGTCGGCGAAGTAGTCTCCTTACGGCAAACCATGCAGTGGTTCGAGGACAAACCCCTCATGGGCCATAGGATCGTGGTGACCCGCGCCCGTGAACAGGCCAGCAGCCTGGTCGACCGGCTCACTGAGCTGGGGGCCCAATGCCTGGAATACCCCACCATCGAAGTGGTCGGCCCCGACGACTGGCAACCGCTCGACACGGCCATCGACAATCTGAAAACCTACGACTGGCTGGTATTCACCAGCGTGAATGGGGTGAAGTACTTCTTTGAAAGGCTCTATTACAGGGGGCTGGACGTACGCGCGCTCGGTCATCTCAAGACTGCCGTTATCGGACCCGTCACCAAGGCCCGCCTGGCGGATTTTGGTATCATCGCGGACATTCTCCCTGAAAGCTACCGCGCCGAATCGGTGGTGGCAGCCTTTACCGGCCAAAACTTGAAGGGTAAAAAAATACTGTTGCCGCGCGCCCGCGAGGCCCGGGCGGTCCTGCCGGTCGAACTGGAGAAGATGGGCGCCGCGGTAAACGAAATCACTGCCTACATCACCCGCCCGGTCGACAGCGGGGCTACTGATCTGACCGCCGACCTGCAGGCGGGCAAGGTGGACCTGATCACCTTCACCAGTTCATCCACGGTGACCAATTTCAAGTCGCTCCTGCCTGCGGAAAGCTGGCGCGATCTGCTGGCCGGCACCCGCATCGCCAGCATTGGTCCCATCACAACGGAAACCGCGGAAAAACTCGGGTTTGACGTGGACATTACGGCCGACACCTATACCATCCCCGGGCTGTGCGCCGCGATTGTAAACGCCAGTCGATCGCGTCGCTAAACCTTGCACCCGGCGATAGCCAAAGAAACATTGACCTCATATAGGTCACCGTGTACGCTTTTTATGTAAGGCCACCATTGGTGCCGCCGAAGCCTCAGGCAATCGAGTTAACGGGTATGATCCCCCGGCGGCCCTTACCGGCAGGCGGCGAGACCGATTCATCTGGCAGGCATAGGGAGTTGCCATGGAACCCCATCTGAAATTGATCCCTGAATTTGTCGACATCGTCAAATCGATCCAGGATACCATCATCACCAATATCGTGCTGATCGGGCAGACACCGGCGCCTACGTTCCGGGAAGAAAAACGGACTGAGGTGTTCCTGGAGCGGCTGACCGATTACCAGGTCGATGAGTGTACCACGGACGGGTATCGCAATCCGATTGGTATTATTCGGGGGTCGTCGGCCCGCAAACCGCCCATTTTCGTCGTAGCCCATCTGGACACCCACCATACGTCCGAAAATGAATTCAACTACGAGGTTGGATCAAATTTTATCAAGGGCCCCGGCATTACCGACAATTCACTGGGGGTGGCGGTGCTGGCCTCCCTGCCTGAAATATTCAGAAAGCTGAACCTGAAATTCAAATCTGATATTGTCCTAGCCGGCGTGATCCAATCCATCGGCAACGGTAACCTGACGGGTATCCGACACCTGCTGAAGACCTGGTCTACGCCCATTCGGGGTGCGGTGTGTGTGGAAGGTGTGGAACTCGGGCGCCTGAACTATTATTCCGCCGGAATGATCCGGATTGAAATCGAATGCCGGATCGGCACGGCTGACGGATGGGAACAGTCCTTCCGGCCCAACGCCATCCTGGTGCTCAATGAGGTGATCAACCAGGTCCTGGAACTCAAATTGCCCCAGCGGCCGCGTTCAAGGGTGATCTTCGGCAAGATTACCGGCGGCTTCAAACACGGCATCATCGCTTACGATGCCAAGCTCGGGCTGGAGATTCAAAGCGATTCGGATCAAATGGTAAAATCACTCTATCGCGACATCAGCGACATCGTGGAAGGCACCGGCCACGAATACGGCGTAGAGATGAATTTGAAAACCATCAGTAATGTTAACGCCGTGAAGCTCAACTACAACCATCCCCTGGTGAAAACCGCCGGCAAGATCATGCACTCCCTGGATATCAAACCGGTCAGCGATCACAGCGAGTCCGAGTTGTCCATTTTTCTCTCTAAAAATATACCGGCGGTAACCCTTGGGATCACCAGTGGCGAAAACTATCATCTCGATACCGCCGCGGTGGAAATCGAGCCTATTTTTAAGGGGATTGCCCAGGTGGTCGCCACTATCATGGCCATAGACAGCGGGGTATGCGATGAGCAGCAACTGGCTTGAAACCAATACCTTTCATTACGCCCAATTCCAGGATATCGGGCAGCTGGTTGACCTGAAAGCGCAACAAGGCCTGAAAATCTCTTTGTGCCTGCCAACCCTCAATGAGCAGAAGACGATCGCCAAGGAGATCGTCATCATGAAATCCGAACTGATGACGCGTTATCCGCTGCTCGATGAGATTATTGTCATCGACTCCGGATCCGAGGACCGGACCGTAGACATCGCCGCCGAGTTCGGCGCCGATGTCTACGCGGCCGACGACATTCTGCCCGGGCTGGAAAAGTACCGCGGCAAGGGCGAAAACCCTTGGAAAGCGCTCTATGTAACCCGGGGCGATATTATCGTTTACCTGGACGCCGACATAAAAAACATTCACCACCGGTTTGCCTACGGACTGATCGGCCCGCTCTTGACCAACGACACCATTAAATATTCAAAAGGGTTTTACGATCGACCGATCGCAACCGGCAAAAACGAAATTCGACCCACGGGTGGTGGCCGCGTTACCGAACTGGTGATCCGACCTCTTTTTTCGCTCTTTTTCCCGGAGCTTACCCAAATTCTCCAACCCCTGTCGGGTGAGTATGCCGGCTTCCGGGAACTCTTCGAGAAGGTTCCCTTCCCTATCGGCTACGGCATCGAAACAAGCCTTATCATGGACATATGTGAGAACTGGAGTCTGGACGTCATCGCACAGGTAGACCTGGAAAAGCGGGTGCACCGCAATCAGGACACGCGGGCTCTGGGAAAAATGGCCTTCGTCATTATGGAAACCTTCTTAAAGCGCCTGGAAAAGCTTGGCCGGATTGAACTCAAAAAGGAGTTGCTCCTCCAGATGATCCAGTATAATCTAATCGGCGAAGACTACGAAGCGGATATCCTGGATTGGAAGGCTCTGGAACGCCCCCCGATGATCGATATTCCGGAATACCGGGAAAAATTCAAACCCCGTTAAAGGACCCCCGTAAGTTGGACAAAGCCCCCCTGATCGACGCTCGTGCCCGCCACCTGAAATACCTGCGTATCTCGGTTACGGATCGCTGCAATCTCAGGTGCAGCTACTGCATGCCGCGCGATCTGATACCCAAACTGACCCATGCCGATATTCTCACCTATGAGGAAATTCTGCGGGTCGTACGTATCGGCATCCGGCTGGGCATTACCAAAGTACGCGTAACCGGTGGAGAACCACTCATCCGCAAAGGTATCTTCGACCTTTTAAAAGCACTGGGTGACCTTAAAGGACTGCAGGATGTGTCGTTGACCACCAATGGTGTGACTTTGGAAAAACATCTTGATCAAATCCAGGCCGCCGGCATCCAGCGTCTGAATATCAGCCTGGACACTCTGGACCCGGCCAGGTTTAAACGCATCACCGGCCGGGACTGTTTCGACCAGGTCTGGCAGGGTTTGCTGCGCGCGCACGCCATGGGTTTCAAACCACTCAAAATCAATGTTGTTGCGCTGCCAGGTATAAACGAGGACGAACTCGAGAAAATGGCTGCCCTGACGTTTGAATACCCGCTGCATGTCCGCTTCATTGAGCATATGCCGATCGGGAAAAACAGCGTCGCAACCACCGGGCGTTTACTCACGCCGGACATTAAGCGGAGGATCGCGACGCTGGGCGCGCTGGTTCCAGTGCAGCCGGGCCTGACCGACGGGCCGGCCGAAAGGTTCCGGATAGAAGGCGCCCGCGGTGAGGTGGGTTTTATCAGCGCCCTGAGTCGCCATTTTTGTGAAAACTGCAATCGGCTGCGACTGACTGCCGGTGGTCAGCTGCGGCCTTGCTTGCTGTCGGACCGCCAAATTGATTTGAAAACCGATCTACGCAACCAGGTTTCTGATGAGCAGGTGGCCGAGCGGATCATGGCGGCCGTCAAAATCAAGCAGGCCCGGCACGGCCTCATGGATGGAATTCCGAAAAAAGTGTGTGGGCAAATGTCGTCCATCGGCGGTTAAAAGGTCTCTTAAAAAAAGCCTTCCTGGCAGGCGTCTTGTCCGGGGTAGCTAAACAGCGAAGACTGGTTATTGGGCCAAAATCCATTTGTCAGATAGCTCTTCCTCTAAAAATCTAATGAGGAGTGTCCCATGGAGATGAAAATCAGTTTTCCGGGTGGAAAACGGGTAAGTGCGGACTACAAAGGCTTTAAAATCGAAACCGATCAATCCTTGAAGGAAGGCGGTGATGCCAGCGCGCCCGAACCCTTCAGCCTGTTTCTAGCGTCGCTGGGTACATGCGCCGGGATTTTTGTGCTCTCCTTCTGTGAAAAACGAGAAATTGATACAACCGGATTGAAACTGGCGCTCTCTTTTGAGAAAGACCGCAAGACCTTTCTGGTCAATCAAGTCAACCTGCAGATCATTTTGCCCCCCGGGTTTCCACAAAAATATAAAAACGCGGTCATCAAGGCAGCCGACTTGTGCGCCGTCAAACGGAATATAATGGCTCCTCCCGAATTCGTGATCACAACCGCCCTTCAAACCTAAAACCGGCCGGTTGCATCCATTGCCGCCTGGCTTCGCTGCAGCGCCAGACATCACTCGTAGACGTGCTCGATGGTCCGGTTGCTGGTGGCGACCTTTTTGCCGCCCCAGAAAAGTTCGGCGGTCAACTCCATCGTTTCCCCGGAGGTGTAAACGATCTGCTTGGCGTGCAGCGGAAAATTCACCTTGAGGGGCACTTCGAGGGGTGGGCGGCCCTCGGGTTCACTGGCCGAGTTCTCTTTGAACCCCTTCATGAAGCCCAGCGAAATGACATCATGGGCGGCAATATACGCCCAATCAAATACCTCGGGCTGTTCCAGAGCCACTGAACTGAATTTCACCTGAACATCCCGGGGGTCGATTCCATCGGGATACTTTTTGAAGGTAATCGTCAGCCAGCACTCAAGTTTGTCCATCTGCTTGCTCATGCCCGGAATCATCTCGGACAATTCGGCCGGGCTGAAAACCGAGCACCCGATCCACAAAATCAGCAGTCCGATCCCAAATCCAACTCTTTTTTTCATCGTTCCCCCTTGTCTTTGATGAATGGCCACCGCCACCCGTTCAGGGACTGAGAACAAGTGTTTCGATTGTTCAGTAGAAGCTATCTCAAACATGTTATTTAGCCCAATCCGCCGAAGGCGGATCAATCTCGGCGTTGGGCGCTAAATTGGCGCGTAAAACACCTCCGTAAGGATTGCTACTAATCGTAAGGCGGACCAACTCTTCGAAATACTGGAGTATTTACCACGATAGGCATTGGCTGCGGGGCACCTCCGGTTTCGACCCACATTTGAAAAATAGATGCGCGGGAAGTCCCGCAACACGGGGGAATGTGGCGCCTGCCGCACCTTAAACCAAAATTCGTTTTTCGAGATAGCTGCTAGCATGTTCGGGGTGAATCTTCAGACGGAAGCCTTTAAAGAGTTGCCAAAGCCCCTGCAGGCCGGCCTTTAAAAACCGGCCCTTCATCAGCGATTAGGTTCGGAGGCTTGATCGATATCGATAATCCAGTCATCCAGGTGCTCTTTTGTCCGGTAGCGGGTAATTCCCATGAGCTTGCCGGTTATCCGTCCCATTTCCCCGATTTGCTTGCGGATGGTCTTGAGACGATCGGTAAACGGTACGTTTTCAGCCGCATCCATTAATATGAGTTCGCACAGGCCGGAGACAACCTGGAGGGGTTGATTCATTTCGTGACAGACTGCGCCGGCCATCTCGATGACGCCCTGCATTTTTTTACGTTCCAGCAATTCGCGCTGGGCCTTTTTGTGCTCACTGATATCCACAAAACTTTCGATCATACAGGTGCGACCGTCAATAACCGCCTGTGTCACTGTCTTGTGGATGGGAATGCGGGTTCCATCTGTTTTAAGCAGGATATGTTCAGAATTTACACAGGTGTTTTCGGCGTTTTCCGCCAGACACGCCTGCGGCCCATCCGGGTAGATAAATCCGCCGCTTTTTCTGCCGATCATATCGGCCGCCGGCAGCCCGACCATGTCCGCTGCCATGGGATTCACCTCCACAATGGTATGATCAACGGCATCCACAACCACGATGCCGCAGGGAACGGTTTCGACAATGGTCTGGATCCGCTCACGAAACAGTCGATTCTCAACTGTTAGGGCTGCTTTCTCGAAAGCACCTAGTACCGTGGTTTCCAAGAAGACCTGATCTTGAACCGGCTTGGTAATAAAATCCCAGGCCCCCAGTCTCAAAGCCCGAATCACATCACCGATACGGTCTGTGGCTGATATGACAATCACGGGCGTTTCCGGGGATTGATCTCGTATGGTGTTAAGCACCTTGAACCCATCGATTTCCGGCATGAAAAGATCAACCAAGACGAGGTCCGGTGTGTGTTGCCGGTACATTTCCAGGCCGGTGGCCCCGCTTGGGGCGATTTTAACCTGAAAACCCAATTGTTCCAGCATGCGGCCAATGATCGTTCTGGATATAGGCTCATCGTCAATGACCAGAATGGTCTTCCCTTTTGGGTCCATGCTTTGCTCCTCGGATTGCGGTACGTTCGTATTAAATCACGTTCCCGGAGCCATTTCAACCAGTGGTTGGGGCCCGGCCGTCCGTTGGGGGATAAAAACCCGCCAACCCGACAAGTAAGCGTTAAATCGCGGGTAACATCTTTTTAATGTCGCTGCAAACGATCTGATGGGAAATGGGGATACAAAAAACCCGGGTCGCATAATGGGAGAATAGGTAATCTCGCGCTATTAGGAATCGACCCGGGTAATTTTGATGATCAGAATCGGGAACAAACTAGTTCAGATCCAAAACGGGATGTGACCGTCCCCACCCAACTCACACAAGACCGATTCTGATATTGAAAAAGTCGTATAGCGTCTTTTTAGCTTAAAGGCAATAAAAACCAATTCCGCTGCGGGCCAGGCGACACCGATCCCTTACCTCCGAAGGCTGTAACGGAAAGAAAGATGAGCTCCCCGGGACCTGAGATGGCGGGCAAAAAGAGCCTTATGATCTTAAAGTTGCTGTGAGCCGCAATGGCTGCAGCAAAAGTTCCAGTGCATCGACAATAGTGGGGCACACCACATCCGCCGCCAGGAGGGTTTCTACAGCGGCCCCTTCTGCCAGTATGACGGCCACGCCTAAACCGGCCGCCTTGAGCATCAAACGATCGTTGCGGCCGTTACCCATGCAGACGGTCTGACCGGACCCCAGCCTATTGATGTAGTCAAGTTTGGCCCGATCCTGGTCACCAGGGGGCAATACGGCTACGGTGCAGGGGATGTCCGCCATCCCCTCGCGGACCTTTCCAAAGGTATCCGCGGTGACCACGTGTATGTCCAGATCGGCTGACAATCGGGTAAGCAGTTGTCCGGCCCCGGCCACAAGCCGGCCGTCGACAGCCAGGGTGCCATTGTAGTCGAGCACCAGGTGGTGCAAATTCAGGGAGGGATAACCTGGGATGTCAAGATTCAGCATGGGCTCCTTTACGGCCGGTGTCCAGCACCCGGCGAATGACCTTCGCCAGTTCCCGAACTACCAGCGGCTTCATTAAAAAATCGGTGATTCCGGCACGTTTGGCCTTTTCTTCGGTCGTCAACTCACTGAAGCCAGTGGCCATTATGATGGGCAGGCCGGGTTTGATCTTCAATAGTTCGCGGGCCAGGACGTCACCGGTCATATGCGGCATCGTCATATCGGTAATGACCAGGTCAAATTCGTCCGGGGACGCCTGGAATATACGCAGGGCCTCCGCAGAATCGGAGACACATACGACCGTATACCCCAGGTGCTGCAGCATCTGCCCGCCGATTTCAACCAGAACCGGCTCGTCATCTACAAACATAACACGTTCCCAACCGGTGGGCAGGGGCTCAGCACGCCGGGGAACTTGATCTTCTTTGTCTTCGGTTATCGGAAAGAAAGCCATAAAAGTAGATCCCCGGCCGACCTCACTTTCGGCAACAACCGTACCGTCGTGCGCCTTCATGATCCCATGGATGACCGAAAGCCCCAATCCGGTACCCTCCCCTTTTTTCTTGGTTGTAAAATAGGGATCAAATATTCTCTCTTTGGTCGTGACAGACATGCCGTGCCCGGTATCTACCACCGCCACAACAAGATAGGGCCCTTCGGCTAAATCGTACTGCAGCGCCAGATCCGCAGAGACCTCTTCTGTATACAGCTTAACCGTCAGTACCCCGCCAGTATCCCGCATGGCATGGTGGGCATTGGTGCACAGGTTCATCAGAACCTGATGTATCTGGGTGGGGTTGGCCAGAACAGCGCTGCGTTTGGTGCTGATCTGTTGCCGGATATCGATCGTACTGGGCAGCGAGGCCTTGAGCAGCTTGAGCGCTTCTTTGATGATGAGATGCATCTGCACTGGTTTTTTTTCCTGATCATGCTGCCTGCTGAAGGAGAGGATCTGATGGACAAGTTCTTTGGCCCGATCGCTGGCTTTCAATATTTGCTGAACTTTTCTTTGGAGATCTACCGAATCGGGAATATCCAAGGCCAGCATTTCGGTATACCCCATAATAGCCCCGAGAATATTGTTGAAATCGTGGGCAATCCCACCAGCCAGGGTCCCGATGGCTTCCATTTTCTGCGCCTGCTGCAACTGCTCCTCAAGCTTTTTGCGCGAGGTAGAATCGCGGGTGTTTTCAACAATGCCCACCACACTGCCGTCATCCTGGAAATAGGGATAATAAGAGATGTGCAAAAAGCGGCGGCCGGTAGCGGGGGAAATGGACCCATGCATAGGTATCCACATTTTCACCTTCCAGGCACCGCACCATGAAAGGTTTCAGGGCGGTATTGAAAAACTCCCGCCCATAAACGTCAGCCACCGTTCTACCGACAATCTCACCGGCCTCGGCGGTGTGAACCGTACAATAGGCCGAATTCACGGCCTGAAACGTAAAATCCCTACCGATCAGGGCCATGAGGTCGCTCGTGGACGAAATAATCCGTTCATATTTACGCAGCATTTCCGCAGTTTTTTGGCGCTCAGCGAACTGGACTTCAAGTTGCTCAAGCGTCCCCTGCAACTGCGCATTGGCTTTCTCCAACGCTACCGTACGCTGCCGAACCTTCTCCTCCAGGTTCCGCTTGTGTTCTTCATTCTCACTTATCAGGCGTGATTTTTCCAGGGCTTGCTCAAGAGCATGCTCCAGGACAGCCATGTCTTCTACCGGTTTGGTCAGATAGTTCCAGGCGCCGAGGCGGAGGGCCTCGATCACATCGGCGATCACCCCGGTGCCGGAAACAACAATGACCGGCGTGTCCGGAGATTCCGCCCGCACGGCCGAGAGAACCTCCAAGCCATCGACTTCCGGCATTCTCAGATCTACCAGCACCGCATCAGGGTGCTGCGCCCGAAAAGCCGCGAGCCCCTCGCGCCCGTCGGAGGCCAGGATAATGTCATACCCTGAGTCTTCAAGAAAGTCACCGATGCTGGTCCGGATCATCTTCTCATCATCAATGCACAGAATTTTCGCTGCAGGCTTATTCATTTTCCTCTCCGTTATCAACCGCAGGCGGTGCCAGCGACTACCCAGGCGACAGCCGCTTAGATCCCAATCGGCAATCTTATAAAAAAGTGACTGCCCTTACCCGGGCTTGACTCAACCCGCATCGCTCCCTTGTGGTTATTGGTGATAATAAAATAAGAAACCGATAGCCCCAACCCGGTTCCTTCACCCAATTTTTTGGTGGTAAAGAAAGGCTCAAAGGCTCTTTTACGTGTGCCTGCATCCATGCCACTGCCGTTGTCACTCAACTCAATGCGCACGAACCCGTTATCCAAGCGTGTCTTGACTGCAATTCGTTGCGTTTTTATGTCTTTGCCGGCCATGGCCTGGGCCGCATTTTTAAGCAGGTTTAAGACAACCTGTTCGATCTCCGTAACTGCAACCGGTATAGGTGGGAGGTCGGGGGCGTAATCGCGATCAATGGCAATATGGCGAAAATCATATTTTTTCTTCAAGTCGTAATCTTTGGAAGCCAGGTCGATAGTGGCATCGATCAGCTTGTTGAGGTCGGCGTAGGTCAGGGCTGATTCACTGCGCCGGCTGAAATTCAGCATGTTGGCCACTATTTTCGAAGCCCGGGCGCCGGCCTCGTGAATCCCGTCAATATATTTCAGAATCTTGCGTTCTTCGCAGTACCGGATAATCGCCTCTAACCCTGCGCCGCACTGCTGGGCTATCCGCTGGTTGGCGGTGAGATCCGGGGCCAGGCGGCGATGAATGTTCTGTCTGCTTTGCATAATGACCCCAAGCGGATTGTTGATCTCGTGGGCCATGCCGGCTGCCAGCCCCCCAACCGACATCATTTTTTCACTCTGGATTATCATCTCTTCGATGCGTACCCGTTCGGTCACGTCATCCATCCGAATGACAGCACCTTCAATGCCGTCGGCCACGAGGGGATATACCGTGATATCGGAATAGCGGATCGTATCATTTATCTCCATAAAAACTTTTTCGGTAATCTGGGGCCGGCGCTCCGTTATGGCTTTCTTCACATTTTCCATTTCGCCGGCCAGTACCGCAAAAACATCCTTGAGATTCTGCCCTAGAGCTTCTGCCGCGGCAACTCCGGTCACTTCTTCCGCCTGTTGATTCCACTGGGTAACATTCCCGGCCGCATCGATCCCGACCAGAACCGAAGGCATCGAGTTGACGATATTGCCAAGCAAATTGCGTAGCCGGCGCATCTCATCCTCGGCGTACTTGCGCTCGGTAACATCCCGGGCAAGACTTAGGATGACCCGTTTCTGGCCGAGATCCAGAAAACCGGCCCGTATCTCCACCGGAAAAAAGGACTTGTCCTTGCGGCGGTGATTGCTCACCATCGTCATATGACCAGAAGACAACCCGTCTCTGTCGGCGATGGTTTCATAAGCGCTGGGATCAGCAGTCGCTTCTATGTCAGCTAAGTGCATGTTCAGCAATTCCGAACGTGAGTACCCCAGGCTTTCGCAAGCCTGCCGGTTCACATCTACAATCCGGCCATCCACCGTGGAAAGGAAAAATGCATCCGCCGCTTGGTCAACCAGGCTCCGAAATCGGGACTCGCTTTCTTGCAGGGATTTTTCCCGATTTTTAATTCTGTCAGCCATGGAGACAAATTTATGGATAATACTCTGTATCTCGCCGTGCCTGACCTGACTGAAACGGTGATCGTATTTTCCCTCCGAGATCTCTTCGATACCCTGAATAAGATTATCGAAAGGCCGTTTAAGAAACAGCCGGAAAAACAAGAGGGTCAATCCCGTGAGCGCAATGCTGATCAAAATGGTAGTCATCACACTGGTGACAAGCAACTGCTGAATAGACCGACGGTAGAATTGAGGGGTCAGACCCAACGTCACGTCACCGATGATCTGCCCCTCGTGGCGTATAAAGCCTTTGCGGATAACCAGATCCTTTGACTCTCCCTTGATTAAATCATAAATAGTCGCATTGTTGAATGTCACGCTGATCTTGAGTTTGGCAACCTGTTCATTCTTTCCGTAGGACTCGGCAATACTCAGCACAGCCGCATGATCGATGGACCAGATAGGCAGTTCAAGGCTACTAACCAGATAGGCCAGATATTCATCCGCGGTGGTTTCCAGTTCTACCCGGGCTTTTTCAGACATGATCCGGTAGTTCAGCATCACCACGACGGCAGAAATCAGCACCACCACACCGATGATGCTGACGACCAAATCTCTGGTTATCGTGCGTTTAGACCCCATATCCTATTCTAAAACAGCTATCGCTAAACAGCGGTCAATCCAGGACCTCTCCAAGCTTAATGGAAAGTGCTTGCCTGCCGAACGACTTCAGGATGAAACCATTGCAACCGCGGTTTAATGTGGCCCTGCCCGGCCATCAATACTATATCTGCTGGAGAGAATAGCCTTTCTATCCGGGTTGAAAGGCATAATCAGCTACTTTTTACAAGCAGCGGGATCAGTTGGTTTCAGGGCAGTCAATCCAGGGCCGTACCCCAGTCGTACCGGCGTTTGATAAATTTCATAATTAGATTGGTCTCGGTGTCCAGGACGCCTTCGATGGGATTGATTTTCTGCATGATCAGTGTGTTGAGCTCTTCCATGGAACGGACCACAAATTCGGTGTAGATGCCGGTTCCACTGGTCATCTGCACGATGAACCACAGAGCTTCGATCTGTTTCAATTCCCGGATAACGGCATCCATTTTCTTAATATCGACCCGGATTTTGATGCTCCCCGTGACCCGGAAGCCGAGCTTAATGGGATTGCTAACCGCGACTATCTGAATGATTTCCTCATCGATGAGCCTTTTCATGCGGGCCCTGACGGTGGCTTCGGAAACACCGAGTTTCCGGGCTATTTCAATATTGGTAACCCGACCGTCTTTTTGCAACAGCTGGATAATATCGCAATCAGTTCCATCGATGTTCCGGTTGGTGCTTTTTCTGGCTTTCATAGAAACGTGGCATGCTCCCTGTCATCAATTAAATCGGCTTAAAATGCAATTACTTGCAATGTTATTCAATTGACGGTGATTTTGCAAGCGGTTCCCGAGAATCTATGAAACCACAAAAACCGGATCTATAATTGACTTATTCGTAATTTTATGGTATATATTTTTCGATATTCGTGTTATTTATGTCTTTTAATACCCGATTACAAACCTAAGGACGCTGCCCATGCATTGGTTAAAACAGGGGCACCTTTTCATACTGGGAGCCGCAATATTATTCGGAACAGCCGGAACCGCCCGGGCTTTTGCACCTGAGGGCATGGGGCCGGCTTTTATCGGGGCATTGCGTCTGGCAATCGGAGGGCCGACCCTGCTGGCGATTGTCGCTGTAACCCATCGGCAACAGTCATTAACTGTCGGACTTCCCCTGGGAATGACCCTGCTGGCGGTTGCCGGTGTATGCCTGTTTCAGGTCTGTTTTTTCGCAGCCGTCATCCGTACCGGGGTTGCGGTCGGCACGTTGGTGGCGATTGGCAGTGCCCCCATAGCAGCCGGACTGCTCGAAGCCATTATTTACAAAGAGCCCGTGACACCTCGCTGGGTGGCGGCCGCCTGCCTATCAATCGGCGGCTGCGGTCTGCTGGTGACGGCAGGCAATGAAATCACTTTAGATATTGGCGGCATCCTGCTGGCTGCCGGATCAGGTTTGGGATATGCTTTGTACCAGGTAGCGAGCAAACGTTTGGTTGAGGGGCGCTCGCCGGTAAAAGTCATGGCGGTAGTTCTCTGTGCAGGTGCCATCTTGCTGGCCCCCTGCCTGGCAACCCCCGATGTTTATCTACTGGTATCTTTGCACGGCCTGGCCACTGCCCTGTTCCTGGGCGTTGTGGCGACGGCGGTCGCATATGCCCTCTTTGCCCGGGGATTGCTAACTGTCCCTGTATCCCGGGCAGCCTTGCTGGGCCTGATGGAGCCATTGACCGCCAGTTTGTTGGGCGTTTTTATCCTGGGAGAGTATTTAGCCGTGCCGGCCTGGATCGGGGCGGGCCTGATTGTCTGTGGACTCTTCGTGGTGGTTCAGCCGAGAAACGCTGAGCAGACGGCCTGAAACAGCCGGACAACATCTTTTCCCCATCATTTCTTTCCAGTACGGAACATTTGACCTGCAAAGCTTGTAGAACCCATCTCAAAAAAGTCTTTTGGTGCAAACTCGGCGTTGGGCGCTTGGAATAAATCCTCGAAATACCTCATGTATTCCTCCGGTTTATTCCTCACGGCCGCCTTGCACCACGTTAGGCATTAGCTTCGCGTCATTTTGAACCAAAATCCGTTTTTTGAGATAGATTCTGAAACCTTCGCGTTCGTGCTGTAGGGCCTCGCAATGCCCAGCCTGATCCCGAAAGTTGATTAGGCCCCGGACAGTTTGCAACATATCCTGATCGGCCCTTGCTATCTGGGCGGCGACTTCCGCTACCCGGACCAGCAGCTCGGCATGGGGCACGACTTCGTTAACCAGGCCCCAGGCATGCGCCGTGCGGGCAGAGATAGGTTCTGCGCTAAATGACATTTGCCGGGCACGACGCCGGCCAATGGCCTGCTGCAGGTGCTGGGTCATGCCCCATCCGGGATGGATGCCGACCCGGACATGGGTATCGGCAAACCGGGCTTCTGCCGAAGCGATCATAAAATCGCAGTTCAAAGCCACTTCAAAACCGCCGGTGATGGCCGCCCCGTTGACGGCGGCGATTATCGGCTTGCGGCAGGCTCCGAATATGTGCGGCAGGTCCCGTCCATCCCCCCGCGGGTCCAGCAGGTTTTCCCGGGCAACCGCGTGCAGATCTAAGCCGGCGCAAAAGGCTGGATCTCGTCCGGTAATCACGATTACCCGTATGTCCGGGTTCCGATCACTGGCCTCGACAGCATCGTAAAGCGCCGCCAGCAGAGCCTGGTTCAGGGCGTTGCGCTTCTCAGGCCGGTTGAGCGTTATAAACGCGGTGTGCTTTTCGAAGTGGTACAAGACCGGTTCCGGCATTTTCAATCCTTTTGTCAGTGCGTGTCTTTAAGGCGGGATACAATATTAATTTCGGAGCCAAGCGTTCGGTGAACCGGGCAGCGATCGGCAATTTCCAACAGCCGTTTTTGCTGATCGGCCGCCAGGTCACCACTCAGGCCCACTTCACGCTCTATCCGGTCCACATAACCTTTGGCTGTTTCACATTCGCGGCAATCCTTGGCATGGATCTTACGGTGCTGCAGATCGATCGTCACGCCCATTAATGGCCATTTCTTGCGATCGGCATACATCCGCAGGGTCATGGCCGTACAGGCCCCCAGGGCGGCCAGCAGGTAATCGTAGGGGTTAGGGCCTTGGTCAGCCCCACCGACAGCAATAGGTTCATCGGCTGTAAGCCGGTGGCGCCCGGCGTCAATCTCCGTCGTATAACCCTGCGGTCCGATCCGGGTCTGCACCTGCCAGGCGGAAGCGGCGTCCGTATCTGCGACGTCCGGCGTTTTCTCAATGTATTTTTCGGCCCAGGCCGCTATCAGCGCCCCGGCATAGCGGGCGTCCTGTGCGCGTGAAAGCAAATGGTCGGCATCGTCGAGGGACACGAAACTTTTCGGGTGCAGCGCCTCTTTGAATATCACAGCTGCATTGTCAATTCCCACCGTATTGTCCCGCGGCGCATGCATCACGAGCAGGGCTCGTTTCAGCTCCCTGACCGCACCACTCATGCGGTGCTGGGCAAGGTCTTCCAAAAACTCCTTTTTAATCCGAAAGGGACGACCGGCAATATCGATTTGGGCCACCCCCCGGCTTTCGATTTCTTCACGGTGATCCCGAATGTGACGCATGACATGTCCGGGATCGGACGGAGCACCGATGGTCACGACGGCGCGGGCCGATGGAATCTGCGCTGCTGCTCGGATTACCGCGGCCCCTCCCAGGGAGTGGCCGATGAGCAGCTGCGGCCCGGCATAGGTTGTTTGCAGATAATCGGCCGCTGCTACCAAGTCTGCTACATTCGAAGAAAACGTCGTCTCGGCAAAATCGCCGCTGCTTTCTCCCAGACCGGTAAAATCAAACCGGAATACAGCGATATTGAGATCCGTCAGAGCGCGACTGATATAGGCCGCCGCCTTCGAGTCCTTGGTGCAGGTAAAGCAATGGGCAAAAAGCGCGTAGGCCGCCGGGTGCTTGCCCGCCGGCAAGTCCAGGCGACCGTTCAGCAGTTGACCGGTTGCATTGGTAAAGGATACTTTCTCAAACTGCATAACCACCTCCCGTGTGGCTTTTATACGCCGGCGCTACCGGCCCGGCAGGCCGGGTTTTCGACTTGACCACGACTCACCAACCACACTATAGTTACAAAATTCGCATCCGCAACACAACTGGAATCTACCCGGCCCCGGCGGGGCAGCGCTTGGGCGAGTTCCCGTTGACATGCTTCTCCGGCTGGTGCCTGGTAAGCAACAGCGCGACACCCCCCAACAATCTAAGAAGGTGCGCAAGGAGGCCCGATGAAAACAATCTGTACCCTGCAAAACATGCTGCGTCGCAACCTGGAACTCAATCCCCAGAAAACAGCGCTGATCGAAGGTGACCGTGAACTCACGTTTGCACAATTCGGCAACCGTACCCGGGCCATCGGCAACGCGCTTTTATCTTTCGGCCTTCAAAAAGGAGACCGCATCGCCATTCTGGGGCACAACAGCATCGCCAACGCGGAAGCCTATTTCAGCATTCCCAATGCGGGCCTGGTCCTGGTCATGTTGAACTTTCGCCTGGCGCCTCCGGAGATCCTGACGATTCTCAAAGATGCCACCCCGGCCGCCCTGCTGGTCAACGAAAACTACATGGACCAGATCAGGCAAATCGAGGGCGAATTGGATTTCGTCAAGCAGTTCATCTTCATCGGCCCCCAGGCAGATACACCGGACGGCTGGCATCATTACGAGGACCTGGCCGCGGACTTCGCCGGAAAAGCACCGCCAGGGGAGGTAACCGAAGACGACCTGGCCGCCCTGATGTATACCAGTGGAACAACCGGCGCCCCCAAGGGCTGCATGGCCACGCACCGCAACTTTTATCACGCCGGGCGCAGCATGTCGTTAGAACTGAAAATGAACCGGGACGACATGGGCATTATCGCATCGCCCTTGTTTCATGCCACCGGGGAAGTCACCCTGATGAATCACATGTACAGTGGAACGACTTCGGTAATCATGCCGGCCTGGACCGTGGAGGATTTTTTGGGCCTAGTCCAAAAGTATAAGGTAACCACCGGAATGCTCGCGACTCCCATGCTGCTCTTCCTGGCGGAGTATCCTGATGCCGACGCCTACGATTTCTCAAGCTTGCAAAAGATCTATTTTGCCGGCGCACCGGTCACCCCGGTGGTATATGAAAAAGCCATCAAGAAGTTCGGCAATGTCTTTATTCACCTGTTTGGCACCAGTGAGACAGTCGGCCAGACGACGATCCTGAAAACCGCCGACATAGCCGTCGCCCTGGCATCAGGGAACATCGAGGTACTGGCTTCCTGCGGTAAATCGTTCGCCGACATGGAAAGCGTAGTCGTTGATGAAAAAGACAAGCCCGTCGCTCCGGGCGAAGTAGGCGAAATCAAAGTACGCGGCCTCGGTACCACGCTGGGGTACTGGAACAAACCCGAGGAGACCAAAGCAGTTTACCGCAATGGCTGGTACTACCCTTTAGACCTGTGTCGGGTGGATGAGGCGGGCTTTATCTATATCGTCGACCGCAAAAAGGACATGATCATTACCGGCGGCGAGAATGTCTATCCAGCCGAAATCGAGAATGTGCTATACAAGCACCCGGCTGTTTTGCAGGCGGCCGTCATCGGTACGCCCGACGCCAAGTGGGGTGAAGCCGTTACCGCCCTCATAGTACGCCGGGAAGGGATTGAGGCTGTCGAAGAGGAAATCCAGACCTTCTGCAGGGAGTCTGTGGCCCGCTACAAAGTCCCTAAAAAGGTCATCTTCGTCGACAGCCTGCCACTGAGCGCCAGCGGCAAGATACTTAAATACCGGCTGCGGGAAAAGTACCAGAGTTAGAAGGTTTGGATCGTGACTAAACCGCCCGTTCCTTCTGAAACTGCATGACCGCGTCGTACTGATCTCCGGTCAATATAAACCGGATCCCGCAAACGGTTTTATCCGTTAGCACTGAGATGTGGGAGACAACCCCTTGCAGGCTAACGGGACCGTCGGTCAATTCGAGGGGGATATGAGCGATCCGTTCGCCGGTAATGAACTCCGGTCCACCCTCTTGGAGAATGAACCCGATACCCCCGCTGCTGACGTCATTGAGTTCAAATAAGGTGCCTTTGAGCGCGATTTTAGTGGGTTTTAGATGGTAGGCTCTTTTGTTCTGTCTGTTGTTGGCCGGTGCCGACATACGGACCTCCTTGATAGACATTGCAAACGAGAATCTGGCCGGGTATGTCCCCGGCGGTTTAACGGCCCCCGTAATCCCGAGCGATATCCTGATAGCGCAATTGGGTCCCGCCAAAAATGTCCAGGGCGCTGCCCACGGTAAAATCCAGGCGCCCCCGGCCGATTTCGCCAATTTGGGCGATGTCTTCCAGAGAATGGATCCCACCCGCGTAAGTCACGGGAATTTGGCCCCAGGCGCCCAGCAATTCTACCAGGCGCGTTTCGATGCCCTGACATTTGCCTTCCACATCAACGGCATGAATGAGAAACTCATGGGCATCATCCGCCAGGCGATCAAGCAATTGGGGAGTGACCCGTTCTTGCGTGTAGGTCTGCCAGCGGTCGGTCACGATGTAGTAATCATGGTCTTTACGACGACAGCTCAGGTCCAGCACCAGGCGCTCGCGTCCCACCCCGGAAACCAGCTGGTCAAGGCGCCACCGATCGATGCGTCCGTCGTGAAACACCCAGGAGGTTACGATCACCGCCGCCGCACCGGCATCTATCCAGGCCAGGGCATTGTCGCCGTTCACACCGCCCCCAATCTGGAGCCCTCCGGGCCAGGCGGCCAGGGCCGCTTCGGCCGCCTGGGTATTTCCGGGCCCCAGTTGGATAATGTGCCCGCCGGGCAAATTGTCCCGCCGGTAGAGATCCGCGAACCAGGCGGCCGGTTTGTCGGCCTGGAAGTTGGTTTCCGGCTGCTCACCATCGACCAGCGTCCCGCCCACGATCTGTTTTACCTGGCCGTTGTGCAAATCTATACAGGGTCGAAACCGCATGCATCAACCTCGCTTTAGAAAAGCGGTCATACAGTGGATGGCGCCGGCGCCTTTCAATATCTCCGGGATATCCACCGTAAGCACTTCAATCCCTGCCGCTTCCAGAACAGCCCGGGTCCGCGGATTCCCGCCAGCCTGTACCACCAGACCGGGTTTCAGGGCCACGAAATTGATGGCCAGGTTCTGCTTGGCCTCGGTCTGGGAAGGGGCTTCTAAAATGTTGAAGCCCTTTTGCTTCAATACAGCCACTACATCATAGGGTACCTGGGACGCGTGGATCATGGCCACATCTTGGGCGGCGAAATTCAACAACCCGTCGATATGGGCGTGACCGTAGGGGATAGCCATGGGGACAATCTGTGTCACCCCCATGCGGGTCAATTCACCGGCCACCTGGTCGTATCCACTGCGGTTGGTGCGGGCACCCGTCGCCAGGATCACTGTCTCCCGATCGACCCACATGCCCATGGCACCCTCGAAAAAACCGTCGCCGCTGACAGTCTTGATGATCGGAACACCCAACCCGGCCAGGGCCAGCGCCGCATAACGCTCCTCTCCGCGGCGCATCTGCATGGCCGGCCGGGCCAGGATGGCACCTTCCGGGGTCATGAACACAAGATCCCGGCAGAACAGGGCGTTGGGGCGATCATCCCGCTGGGCCTCAATATAATGCACGGCAACACCGTGCTGCCGGTACACGGCGGTCAGGCGGTCGTGTTCGGCGCGCATCATCTCGGCGTCCACGGGGGCCATAAACCGGGCCCGGCGATAATCGAAGTCGTCGACTTCCCGGCCGGGTCGGCGCATGAGAACCGCTTTGAGATCATCCACCTCGGAGGCCACGCCCCAGTCCCCCCAATTGCGCGACAGGTCTTCCTCGAAAGTGGCCGGATCGGGGAACCACCTTTCTCCCGGCAGGGCATCTATATCAGGCATAACAGGCATCCTAACCCATGTGGTGGCAACCATGCGGCCGCCGGCCTCGGTTAACGCGATCCATCCAAAAGCGGCTCCAGGCGGGCAACCGTCGCGGCAAACGCATTCTTGAACTGTTCGTTCTCCCTGGTCGTAAACGTACTGAAATCTACCGCCTGACTGTCACGCAGATAGTTGAGCAGGTTCAGCAACCGGCCCTCCAGATGGTGGCGGCGAACTTCGGCGTCTCCGAGTGCCGGTGCTGCAGCCGGTTCATCCGGCTGGGCGGAATTCGGGTCCGTCTCCTGAAGCTGGCGGGCCGCCATGGCATGCACAAGTTTGAATATCGCCGCCACCCGGTCGAGGCCCAGTAACGCCGGAGTGTGTAAATAGGAGTGATCCGGCTGAACCGGCGCGTCCAGACGGCCGGTGTCGACCAGCCGGGCAAACCAGTTGAGCGTGTAATCCGTATATTGGTCGGACGACCACTTCTCCTTGCGCCACAGGTGCGTCCGGATCAGTTTGGCCAGATTCCGGATGCAGTCCGCACTGTTGTCATACTCATAATTGCCCAACAGGGCACCCTCTTCAAACAGATCGGCCCCGGGTTTCCAGGCCTCCCTCGAAATCTCGGCGCACAAAATCCGGGGATGATTACCTGGTCGGCGGCACAGGAGCATGGTTGAGGTGTCGTCCGGGTGCACCCGGCGCAGGGCCTCTATGGCAGCCGGGGGCTTAAGAACCCCACCCATGGCTGTCGGCAAGAAGGCTGCCTGAACGTCCGGGCTCAGGTCGAGCAGGGCGTAGAGTTCGGCAAACAACGCGTAGTACTTTTTTTCCAGGGCCTGCACCGGCACCAGATGGCCGGGCTGCAGGTGGGGCTCCAGGCTGACCATGGTAGCCTCGAGCGCACCGTGCCAATGGGCCACCCCGGGCTGGCGGCCGGCCGCAATCCAGGCCTCGATCCTGGCGGCCGTATCTTTCTGGTCTACTTTCATCTCAGTTTTCACACTCTTTTTGAAAGGTATCGGAAAGCGCCTGCAAACGCTCATGAATCCTTCGGCCTTGGTCGACCAACGGATCCAGCGCCTTCTCACGGGTGTCTAAATAATCAAAAAACGGTTGTACGCTACCGGCGATATCTTGGTGCACGCGATCGAACTTCTCTCCCAACCGGCGGTCCAGTTCTTCTTCAAAAGTCTGGCGTCCTTCAGCCAGGCCACGGGAAAATTCCTTTAGCAGTTTGCCCTTTTTGACCACCAGGACACCCCCGGCCATCAAAAGGCCGGCCCCGGTGAGAATACCGCCGGTGAGGTCTAAAAAGCTGGCATGTGAAGCCGACAGCAAAATGGCGCCGATGACTGTCAAAGCGCTACCGCCCATAAGCGTAGACGGCATGTTTTGAGGTTTCGACGCCATTAAACGGGCAAAAAAATCGGTCGCGGCAAGGTCGCTGATATTCCGTTTGATGTCCAGGATGACGTCTTCACGCTGGCCGCCCAGGTCCACTACCTTGGCCGTCTCCAGGCTGCGCGAGTCTTCAATGTCCGCCAGGGCCCGGTTGATGTCTTCCAACAGGGTGTTCAAGGAAGTCAGGAACTGCCGGGCGCTCTCGGTGGACAGATCTTCGAAAGAGCGGGTGAGACGCGCGCTGAACTTCTCCTGCAATTGCGCCATCCAGGCCTTGATCGATGGTTTACCGCTAAAAGCCGAACCAAAAGCGCGTCGCAGCAGCACCGGCATGGACAGGCCTGCTTCGAATTCTTCCTTGAGATCATCGGTGAGCTGATCATACTGCTCCAGGAGACGGCCCACGGCGATACGGATATCCTCAGTGGTGGCCGCCCGGCCGGCAAACAAAAGATGTTCAAGCTTATCGGCGACCTGCTTGTCGGCATCGAGCTGCTTGCGCAGCTGCTGCAAGGCCGCGTATACCCTTTTTAACACCTGTTCGCCGGTGTCCATCACCGACCTGAGTTTGAGGTAGAAGTGTTGGCCGCCGGTGATGGTTTCCCGGATAAAGTCCCGGATGGACTCAAACCCGCTGCCGGGTTCACCGGCCAGTTCCAGGCGGGCCGAAGCCGAAAAAATAACCGGCTGGGCGATCCCGCGGGCAGCCGCGTACTCCTTTACTTTGGCTGTGTTGACCGCCAGTTCGGTCTCATCGGCCAGATCTGTCTGCTGGAGTATGAAGACCACCCGCTTGTGCCACTGCCGATGAACAAAATCGAGAAACTCCCAGGCCGAACGGGTATGAGGGTTTTTGGCCGGAAACATGAAAAAAACCAGGTCGCAGCTGGGGATGAACCCCTCGGTGATTTCCTGGTGGTGATCCACGATAGTATTGGTACCGGGCGTATCGACGATAGCGATTTGCTTGAGTATGTCCGCCGGCACGGTTACCCGGCGGATATGGGCGGACACGGTGTCGCTCTCTTCTTCCGGGCCGTAAACAATCTGCTGGATGACATCGGTGCAGGGCGCCGGATCTACGGCACAGACATCAGCCTGCAGCAGGGCATTGACAAAACTGCTCTTGCCGGCCTTGATCTCGCCGATGGTCACAAACAGGAAGGGTTCTCCGGCCATGGCAACGAGGTCGCCGGCCAGAATGAGCAGTTCCGGGTTGTTGATGTCTTCGATAAGGTCCCGCAGGTCACTGAGGATCGTTTTGAGATCCGCCCGAAACTGCCGGAAGGTTGCATTGATCATGGGGTTGTCCACAGCACCCCCTCACTGTAGGTTACCGGATACCAGCCAGCATGCCACTAATTGCACATCGCCCTATAAAAGCAAAAAACAGCTTACAAATCAAGAATATACATTTGTGGGAATGAATCTCGCAGATATGGAAAGTATGAAAATTGTCGCTGGAAAGGGATGCCGGCGATCGCCGCTCCGGCTGAAGAATCGGCTTTAACCGGGATCGCTATCGGGATCGGGATCGAAATCGGGACTCGATCCCGATCCCGATAGCGATCCCAGTTTCGATTTAGGATGAGAAACTACCTGAACCTATCTCCAAAAACGGCTTCTAATCCTCCCGCAGTTCCGGGAGGTTGGCAAAGAAATCCAGGGATTCCGGATTGCGCAGGGCGTCCTTGTTCAAAACCGCCTGGCGCTCGACGATCTTTTTAACGGCCAATTCCACTTTCTTCATGTTGAGCGTATAGGGTACATCCGGGACCGCCAGGATCTTGGCCGGCACGTGGCGCGGCGAAGCGTTGGTCCAGATAGCCGTGCGAATCCTGGCTTCCATGTCGGCATCGAGGGTATGCCCCGGCGCCATTTTAACAAAAAGGATCACCCGGATATCGTTGGCCCAGCTCTGGCCGATAACGACCGAGTCCTCAATCTCCTCGAACTGCTCCACCTGGCGGTACAATTCGGCTGTCCCGATGCGTACACCCCCGGGATTCAGCGTGGCGTCCGAGCGGCCGAGCATGGTCACCCCGCCGCGTTCGCTCACTTGAATGTAATCGCCGTGGGTCCAGACACCCGGATACTGGTCGAAATAGGCATTGTGGTATTTCTGCCCCTCCGGATCTTCCCAGAAATAGATCGGCATGGAGGGAAACGGCGCGGTACAGACCAGTTCACCCTGTTCGCCCACCACCGGCTGGCCGTCATCGCTATAGGCAAAGACTTTCATCGCCAGGGCGCGGCACTGGAGTTCTCCAGTGTATACCGGGCCCATGGGGTTGCCCAGGGCAAAACAGCCGTTGAGGTCCGAGCCGCCCGAAATGGAGGCCAGCTGCAGATCGGGTTTTATCTGTTCGTACACAAATTCAAAGCCTTCGTCGGGCAGGGGCGATCCTGTGGACAGCACAGCCCGCAGGTCGGCAAGATCGTAGGTCTCGCGGGGTTTTACCCCGGCGTTCTGCAGGGCCGCCAGGTAGCCGGCACTGGTCCCGAACACGGTAATCTTTTCATCCTGAGCCATCTGCCACAGCGCCCCGGGATCGGGGTGAAACGGGTTCCCGTCAAACAGCACCAGGGTAGCACCCACTCCCAGTGAGGTGGTCAGCCAATTCCACATCATCCAGCCGCAGGTTGTAAAGTAAAAGATCGTGTCGTCCCGGGTTAAATCCGTGTGAAGGATAAGTTCTTTCAGTTGATGTACGAGAACCCCGCCGGCGCTCTGCACCATGCATTTGGGCAGTCCGGTCGTGCCGGAGGAGTACATAATGTAAAGAGGATGGCTGAAAGAGAGCTGTTCGAACTCGATTTCGAGGTTGTCTGTGGAAGATGTAAACGCCGCATACGGTATGGCATGGGGGACGGCACTGATGTCCGGATCCGCCTGGGTATACGGCACAACCACCACTTTTTCGATGGACGGCAGCTGCTTGAGAATGTCGGCAATCCGTCCCAAAGAGTCCAGGGGTTTGCCCTTGAAGTAATACCCATCCGCGGTAAACAGCACCTTTGGCTTTATCTGGCCGAACCGGTCGAGGACCCCCTTGATACCAAAATCCGGAGAACAGGAGGACCAGGTGGCGCCGGCACTGACAGCCGCCAGCATGGCAACGATTGATTCGGGCATATTGGGCATAAATCCGACCACGCGATCCCCCGGGCCTACGCCGGCTTCCCGCAGAGACCGGGACAGCCGGGCCACCGCATCATACAACTCGGCATAAGTCATTTCGCGGCGGACACTGTCTTCCCCCCGGAAAATCAAAGCGGGGCGGTCATCCCGGTAGCGCAGCAGGTTCTCGGCAAAATTCAAACGGGCGCCGGCAAACCATTTGGCCCCCGGCATCTTGGTGACATCGTCGATCACCTGCGTGTATGGGACGGATGCCTTTATATCGACAAATTCCCATAAAGCGGCCCAAAAATCGGCAATATTATCAACAGACCAGTCGTAAAGCGGCGTATATTCGGTAAATGCCAGGCCGTACTTCTCGTTTATAAAGTTCATAAACCGGTACAAATTCGACTTTTGGATTTGATCTGCGGTGGGTTGCCACAACATGTTAGCCATTGCGAATCCTCCCCTGTTGTCTTTCCAGGCTCACCTGGCTTCGATAGATTTGATGCTGCTGTGCTTGGGTGAGTTGATGGTTGCGTGTGCTTAGCGACCGACCGGTAGGCTAATAACCCACCTTGCCTCAGCCAACCGGTTTTGTCAAGGGACCATTTCAGGCACCGGTATCATTGGAACGGCCCGTTGGGGGCTGCCATCCTCACGGCCGGACCGGTCGGGTCAGGATCATCTGCAAATCACCGAGGGCCTTTTCCGCAAAACCGGCTTCACACAAGGCCAGGTAGTAATTCCATTTGCGGCGGAATGCCCGGTCAAATCCCAGCGCGGTCACTTGTTCGCGGTTTTGCCTGAAGCGTCTACGCCAGGCCCGCAGGGTTTTCACGTAGTGCCGGCCGATACTCTCTATGTTTTCGACAACTAGACCGGAATGCGCGGTCATGGCCTGACACATGGCGGTCAGGCTTGGAATGCAGGCGCCCGGGAAGATATATTTCTGTATCCAATCTGCCTCCCGGCGGTAGCGGGCATAGTGCTGGTCTGGGATCGTAATCGTCTGGATCACGACCTTCCCACCAGGCTTAAGCAGGCGATCGCAGCAGTTAAAGAAAACCCCCAGGTATCCATGCCCCACGGCCTCCAGCATCTCGATACTGACAATCCGGTCAAAATGTCCCTTTACGTGCCGATAGTCGCAGAACTGGATATCAATCCGATCATCCAGGCCGCAGGCCGCTGCGCGCCGCCGGGCATACTCATACTGTTGCTGTGATACCGTAATGCCGGTTACCCGGCAGCCGGTTTCCTGAACGGCCTCAATTGCAAACCCTCCCCAGCCGCATCCGATTTCAAGCAGGTGGTCACCCGGCCCTACCGCCGCTTTGGCCAGGATGGTCTGCAGTTTATTGCGCTGGGCCTGGTCGAGGGAAGCATCCTGTTTGTCATAGAGGCCGCAGGAATAGGTCATCGAATCATCCAGGAACAGCTCGAAGAAACGATTACTCAGATCGTAGTGACGGCGCATGTTTTTCCGGCTGCCCGGGATAGAATTGCGGTTCAACAAGTGTCGGGCCTGGTTGAGGATTCTGGCTGCCAACGCGGAAAACGGATTCCCATCGGAAAACACCTCGCGGTTGGCAATCAGCAGACGGATGAATCCGGGAAGGTCATCGCAGCGCCATTCACCGTCCATGTAAGCCTCCCCAAGACCGATGTCGCCCCCGGTCACGACCCGTGCAAAGAACCGGTACGCAAGGATCTCAACACGAGGGGTAGGTTCCCGCTTATCGCGGCCGAAGGAAACGGTTTTCCCGTCCGGGAGCACAAAAACCACCGTACCGGTATGAATTCTACTGCACAGCCGAAACACAAGCGCCATGCATTGTTTCTGAAACTGGGTCGGTCCCATGTTTTTTAGGAGATAATGTCTTCAGAATTAAAATCGGGTCGGCGGCCTTCCGGCGTATGTTCCAGCGTGTGTATCCAGCCGCTGACCCGCTCTTTGCCGTAGGTCTGCTCCCACTCTTTCAATATGAGCGCCACCGGAACATCGCTGTAGGTTCCGGTATAGGCAAGGTATTCCATAAAAGGCATCTGCTCTGAATTGTAGGCCTGCATCACGGCATCCGCCGTCCCATCGAATTCCAGAGGCGGCACACCGAAGCGGCGACAGAGTTCACTGTTGAAAGCCGGGGTGGCCTTGATCCACTGCTTGCCCAGATAAAGGTCTGTGTACCCGTGGCAAACGAACAAGTCGGATCCCAAATGCTCGATCAACTGGCGCGTGGCCAAGTGGTTCTTGACGGTGGCAAATCCGATCCGCGCCGGAATGCCCGCGGCCCGGGCCAGAGAGCAGAGCAACGTGGCCTTGCCGACGCAATACCCCCTTTTGGCGCGCAACACATTACTGGAGCGGTAATGCTCCGGTAGATAAAACGGCACATAGGGGTCATAGCGGATTTCGTCCCGCACATAGTAATACAGGCTAACCGCCTTGCCTACCGCATCCGTTCCGCTTGCGGCTGTCAGGTTGCCCACAAGATCTACGATCGTCTGGTGATCACTATCGATAATCGCGGTCGGTGTCAGGTAATCAGGTTGCGGGGCATTAGAGTTCATACGGCGTCATGCTTTCCATACCGTCAGCGGTAATCGAGACCGTCTGTTCAAACTGGGCACTCAGTTTGCCATCATCGGTAACGGCCGTCCAGTCGTTGTCCAGGATGTGCAAGAATCGTTTACCCAGATTAATCATGGGTTCGATGGTAAAGACCATGCCCGGCAGTAATTTTATGCCCTGGCCGCGTTTTCCGTAGTGGAGTATTTGTGGGGGTTCGTGAAACCCGAGGCCGACACCGTGACCAACAAACTCGCGTACCACCGAACAGCCGTTTTCCTCGGCATAGCTCTGAATGGCCCAACCGATGTCACCGGTCGTATTCCCGGGGCGGGCCATGGCCATGCCTTTTTTAAGGCATTCGCGCGCTACACTGACGATCTTAACGGCATCTTTTCCGGGCGTCCCCACGAAAAAAGTCTTGTTCGCATCGGCATAGTAACCGTTCAAGATGGGGGTTACATCGACATTGACGATATCCCCGTCCATGAGGACACGGTCATCGGGAATACCGTGACAGATTTCATCGTTGACCGAGGTGCAGGCACTTTTGGGAAAGCCCCGGTAATTCAGAGGGGCCGGGGTAGCCTGGTGGTTGATGGTAAATTCATGCACCAGGGTGTTGATGTAATCGGTGGTGATCCCCGGCCGAATTTCCCTGGCAACCATGTCGAGCGTTGCCACTGTGAGCTGGCCGGCTTTACGTATGCCGGCAATCTGCTCCGGAGTTTTGAACCGGATGCGGTGTTTCTGCTCATACTCCTGCCTAAGATCTACTTTTGGCGAAGTAGATTTTCCCTGGCAGCATTTTTTATATTTTCGGCCGCTGCCACAGGGGCAGGGGTCATTGCGGCCGACTTTACTTTTACGCTTCATTTGGGTATCCGCCTGAGGCATCCCTGTTCATTGGGTTGCGGGGGTATTGTTTGTACGCGCTCAAGAATGTAACACAATCGTTATCCAAGTCAAGCTGAAGCCCCTTGGGGCCTTGATAGCTTGGGAAAAAGATATCCGTCGCGGCCGGCCTCCCGCTGGGCCGGTTTACCCGCTCAGGCGATTGGTGAGATAAACGCCTGTAATGACCGGTCCGGCGCCGATCATGATCGAAATGGTCACCGGTTCCGATAATATGAAAAAGGCCAGAATGATCGCGCTGACGGGAACGAAATTGATAAACAATCCGGCTCGCATGGGCCCGATCTGGCGTATGCCTTCATAGTACCAGACAAAGCCAATGACGGTTCCAAACAGACCAAGGTACACGATACTGGCCCACTCCGCGGCGCTGTAAGACGGCACCTGGCCCGGCATGCCTTCCACCCAGGCCGGTATGGCTAAAAAAAGCATCCCGGCCAGGGCGGCATACGCCGTTGCGACCAGTGGTGAAATTACCTGCATGACCGACTTGCCGAGCAGGCTGTAAGCCACCCAGCTCAGCACACAACCGAATATCATTATTTCCCCGATCCCGAGACCGTGTGTCACAAGATCCGTCAGACGGCCACGGGTGATGACGACCACGGCACCGCTTACCGAGAGCAGGATTCCGGCAATTTTTAGGAGACTGAGCTTTTCGCCATATAACCAGGCGGAAAAAAGCGCAATCAGCACCGGGCTGGTGGCAATGATCAACGCGGCGCGACCGGCGCTGATCAACTGCAAGCCTTTAAAGAAGAAGGCATTATACGCAAAAACGCCAGTCAGGCCCAAGAGCGCGATTGATAGCCATTGCGTACGGGTCAGCTTCGGAAAGCGGCCTTCGTTTTTTCTGACGATGGCCAGCAGTAACACGGCTGCCACGGAAAACCGCAAAAAAGCCGCCGAGAAGGATCCGACATGCTCCCTTAAAATACGCCCGGCCACAAAGGTTCCGCCCCAGAAAAATGCGGTCATCAGCAGTTTAACGTATACCATCTGTTTCGCTCCGCTTGTATTGAGCCGACTTGCCCAAGGAGGTGGTTCATAACATGTTGATGCCCGACTGTCTATTCTCGCGCCATAATTGGGTTTACTTTTCAGCGGCGGCATTGCATGATTCATAGAAGCAAAGCGCCTGACGGGATACCGCCCAAAGGGAGTCATACCATGCTTTACAGAAAACAAATTATAGTGACGGCCTTGCTCCTGTTACTGGTGGCCTGCACCCCGGGTGAAGTTGTGCGGGTGGCCCAGGTGGCATCCACAGGGGACGTGGCCTCTGTCGGTCGTCTGGCAACCGACAAGGCCATGGGGTATGCGACCAACCCGGCCAAACTCAACCGGGACGTCAAGAAGTTCAACCACTATTTTTCAGCCTTGGTGGAAGCTCTGACAAAAGCCGTTACCGGCCAGTGGGGTGCAGAGGACGTCAAGGTCCCCAGTCGGAAAAAGTATGTCAAGTACACCCAGAATTACAAATCACGGGCCTTGGTGAATTTTGACGGTGGTCTGGTGACGGTCGAAACCGTCGATACCGAACAACCGGCGGTCAGCCTGAAAAATGCCATTGTCACAACCCTGCTGACGCCGCACGACCCCCGCGCGGTGGACCTCTACACCGCTAAAACCGTGAAACTCGGGGCGACCCCGTTCATGCTTGGTGAGGTGAAAGACCATCAGGGCAAGGATATTCGCTGGGCCTGGCGGGCGGAAAGGTTCGCTGATCATCTTATCAAAACCCGACTGCAGACCCGCACCTCCCAAAGCGGCCCGAAAACAATCACCGTTCATTATGTCAACATTGCCATGGTCAAAGATCACCTGCACATCCGGGCCCGCAAATATCGGTCCCATGTCGAAACGAATGCCGAGCGGTACCAGGTAAGTAAAAACCTGATTTTCGCAGTCATTAAGACCGAAAGCGACTTCAATCCCTGGGCCATCAGCAAGGCCCCGGCGTTTGGGCTGATGCAGATTGTACCCGGCAGCGCCGGGTATGACGTGAATCGTTTCTTGAACAGACCCGGGCTGCCTTCTGAGAAGATGTTGCTGAACCCGGCCGAAAACATTCTATACGGCAGCGTGTTCCTACACATCCTGGACTCCCAGTACCTGGCCGCTATTCGCAACCGGGTCTCCCGGGAATACTGTGTTATCGCGGCATACAATACCGGCGCCGGCAATGTTCTGCGGACCTTCGATAAAAATCGCGACCGGGCACCGGATAAAATCAACCAGCTGCCCCCCCTGGAAGTCTACCAGACGCTGAAGGCCAACCTGCCTTATCATGAAACACGGCGCTATTTAACCAAGGTGATGAGTGCCAAAAAAGACTTTGTAAATTTTTAAAATAGAGGGCTTAACCCGCTACCCGGCCGAGTCCCGTCGGCACACCGCGAGGCCCGCCTGAAGGTAAGCACCCCGGAAGGATTGCCTGGCTGGTGCATATTTGAACCGCGCGCTTAATTCCGGAGTTTATGCGCCGCGGTTACGCGGCTCTGGCTGGCGGCCGGGAAACCGTATCTACCCGACCGTAATAATCTTCTTCTCCACATCGTCGGAGGCCATGGCACGGGCCATGGCACTGTAGGCCATCCGGAATGAGAGGGCATCGCCGATGGCCGGCTGCGGATCACAGGAGGTGGCATCACAGATGGTGTAATTGGAGGTGGCACCCACAATCCGAAGGCCCGCTGTCAGAGGGGACAGGTCGTATACATCCACATCCAACAGGCCGAAATTGAGGATACACACCTGTCGCGGTCCGTTATCTTCGAAAACAACCTGTTTGCCAAACGCATCGGGGCCCGTCCGCCCGGCCGGCAGGGAAGGCTTCAGCGACGTTTCCAGCACTTCGCCTTCGAAAACGAAGGCATCTTGATAAAGCCCCGGTATGGCTGTCCGAGTCGGCGGCATTTCACCCACGAACAGGGCGGCCCCTATGCGCAGTTGGTTGATTCCGGCCGGCATTTCCTCCCTTGCCACCAGTTCCAGCAGCATGGTCCCGCTACCGGCCGACAACACTTCGATCCGGCGGCCCAGCCGCGTTTCCGTCTCGCGGGCAATATTCAACAGCCGCTCCATATCGGCGCGGCCAGCCTGATACCCGCCATAACAACCAACTGACGTTCCCAAGCCGGTCAGAACCACACCTTCAATGGCCTCGATAGCGGCCGCTTTAGCGACCGTCTGATCCGGCAGCACCCCTTCCCGCCGATTGCCGACATCCACCATGAGGACCAGTTCACGCGGCGATGAATGGGAATCGGCTGCCGCCGCAATCAGACGAGCATGGGCCGGATCCGATACCAGCCACACTTTCGCACAGGCGCCAATAGCCGTTACCCGATCCCGATCAGGCAGTTGCACCATCATCACTCTATCTGGAAAGACCCGGCAGGCGCGGTCCAGATTGGCGGGACTGACATCTCCAACCATCGCCTGCGGATCCTGGGCCAACAGTTCCAGAATGGCCGGATACGCCTGGCATCCCTTGGTAATCCACACCGGTTGAATACCTGCCGACCAGCAGATATCGCGGACATGGTCAAAGTTATGACGGAGTTTATCTAAGTGGATGAGAACCTGCATAGTGCGTCAGCGCGTAACCGCTTTGCGGGCCACGACAAAGAACAGAATCGTTCCCAGAAGGTAAATGATGCCCAGATTGCTGATGGCGGCGGTCAACCCGAAGGTGGTGATCATACCCCCCACGGCGATGGGTCCCACGGCGATGGGTCCCACGGTGTTGCCGATCCTTTCAAATGAGTTAAAGACACCCAGCGCTTTCCCGGACCCTATCCTTTTTACGGCCGGCGACTCGCTTATGGTCGATATGCGGGCCCCGTAACTCATCCCACCGGACAGGGCAAAAAGGACCAGCACGACCACAAACAGAGCAACCGAATTCAGGAACAGAAATGACAGCAATGCCAGTCCGCCCAAAAACCCACCCATGACCACCGGGATGCGTTTGTTTTGAATGCCGTCGACCCATCGGCTGATAATGGGGGCCACATAGACCATGCATAGTCCGTAGGGCATCATCAGACGGGCGATATTGGACTGCTTCACGCCGAGATCCGCCAACAGTAAAGGACTGGCAAAATAGAGAAATCCCACCAGGCAGAGGGAGGCGGGAATGGCACTCAACAGGAGACTACCCATGAAAACCCGATCGGTAAAAAGCTGGCCGGCGCCGGTTTTGTCCTTATCCTTGATTGCGACTTTTACCGACTGCTTGCCGGCCTTGCGGGTCTGCAGAAGAAAAGTCACCACGAAGATGATCGCGATCAGAACCAGCAGGCTCCCTGTAAAAAAGACGCCGCGGTAGCCGATCTTCTCGGCCAGCATGCCGCCGACGGCGGTACTCGATATGAAACCCGAGAAATATCCAGCTTCCAGACCGGCCACGGCGCTGGAGCGATTTTGAACCCGGGTCAGGTTGACGATAACCGATTGGGTGGCCATCAGGGCCAGTCCATAACCAAACCCTACACAGCCCCGGTAGACAATCAGATCCAAACTGGTCTCGGCGATCCCGCACAGAGCCATACCGACGCCGGTGATGAGGACCCCGGAAATAAACGGGAAGAACCAGCCTTGGCGATCCAACCAATATCCGCTGAGTACCAGACTGATAGCGACACAGAGCATCTCGGCCGAGATGGGCAGACCGATCACGATCTCCCGGGAAAGCCCGGCCAGGGGTGTATACAGGGTATTCGCGTAAATCGGCAAAAATGACATGGACAGCGCCATGGCAAACGCATACAGAAACGCCGAGGTCCGGATCGAGGCCCGCACCGGTATGCGCGAGGTCTGACCCGGATTGAAATCCACAAGGGTTTGATCCGCGCGAGGCGTACTCGGATCGCCGACGACCAGAATCGCGACCAGAAAGAAGACAAATTCGAATCCAACCAGCAGGGAAACAACCACAACCGTGGCGGAGTCGAGGGCCAGATCATGGAGGGTCCGATTGATGACGGCGTTGGAAATATTGAGGTGCACATATCCGGATGGGTCGCCTTTGCGCGAAACCGGAAGGACGATCCGGTCCGGGCGATTTTCACTATTGACCGGATCGATAACGATCGGTTCAATCTCATTGCGGATTTTTTCGTCCTCGGCCAGCACCCGGTACAAAGGCTCACCGATATCATTGATGATAGCAATATCGGATAATTCCGGGATGTTCTGTAATACCTCATCGAGTAGTTTGTCGATTTTAATGAGCTTGTTGATCGGAATCCCCAACTTGAGCAGATAATCCACATCCGTTTTCACGAGGCTCCCCAGCGTTTCACATTTACCCTGAATCTCGTTGAAGTAACGGCCCCGAAAATCGTTGAGGTTGAAATAGGAAAACGCCACTTGGGAAAGGATCAGGACCAGAGAGGTGATAATCAGTGCCCGGGCCTTCAATGATATGCCGTAAAGGCGGCCCTTTTTCTTTTTCGTCGGGATGACCACCAGTACGATCAGGAAAAATATCAAGATGGAAACAGAACCGACGATTGCCAGCAGGGTCCCGTTGCTGGCAATCATGGCGGAGATCTTGTCCTTGATGAGGGCCTCCGGCAATACAATTTCGGCATATCCCTGGAAAGAACGCTTGAATTTGCTGCCGCCAAAAATCGGAAACACAAGGTGATAGTGCTGATTTTGCAGAGTGACGGTCTCTTTTTCGTCAGGCTCCGCCCCGAAAATGACACTGGTGGCTTTGGCCTCCGCATTCAGGATGAAGAGGGTTTCCTTTTTGGCCGAATGGATGAAGATTTCTTTTATTTCAGGATTTTTTTTATGAAAGGATTTGATCAGCTTGGGCATTCCGGTGAATTTGGGCAGCGTTTTCCCAAAACCAAGCGACCTTTCAATCTTACGGATGTGATAGCGTCCAATAACGCTGTATTCAGAGAGCAGGGATTTGGTGTATATTTTTTCGAGGGTGAGGATCGACAGCGCCATGTTTAAAAATAGGGCGCCCAGCAACGTCCCGGTCACAAAGAGGGTAATTCTAACCGGGACGCTTTTAAAATACGTCTTGACCTTGGGTGTTCCGTTCAAATTTTTATGTGTGCCGGTAGCGCCCATAAACAAGAACATCCTCTTGATACGTCTGCCTGGCAGACCAGGTCGGCGAAGCTGTGGGCCGCCGCCTGGGATCCGTCGCCGGAACTGTCTTATTTACGGCATAGGTAAAAATCAAAGGGCAGTCGATCGCCGTCCACCTCACGGATGATGTCTACATCCTTGAAACCACTCTCCGCAAGCAGGGCCACCAACTGTTCCGGGTACAGGGCCCGGTAGACCATTTTACGGGTGACCACGCTCCAGCCCTGTTCCCCTTCCCGCAGATAAAACACATTGAAGACCACAATGTCTTCCCGGGGATACTCCCACAGGTCAAACACCACCAGCCGCCCGGTTGGCGTCGCGTGTACCTGCCGGGGATGAAATCGTTTTTTCTCTTTAAAAATGGCGCGATAATCGCGGATGCTGATAACACACAGACCGGGTGTCGCCAGCCGTTGATACATCTGGCCCAGTGCGGCGCGGATTTCTACCTCGGTTAATAGCGCCGGCAGGGAATTGTCACAGCTGATCACGCAATCGAAACGGCCCGCAACCGTCTCGGCCAGGACGCGTATGTCAGCCACTTGAAACTGTACATCGACATTGAAACGTTTGGCTTCCCGCCGGGCCCGTTCAATCGATTTGCGGCTGATATCAGTCCCCGTAACGCGGTACCCCTGCTTGGCCAGTCCGATACACTGTGTCCCGATTCCGCAGGTACAGTCCAGAATCGATCGGACCGGCTGGACGGCATAACGCCGGATAAAGCCGTCCAATTGGCGGCCTTGTTCAAGCAGGTCATTCTTCCAGTCGGCCAGCAGCAGGTCGTAGTCAGCGGCAATCCTGTCAAAGAGCTGTTCCTGGTCAACACTATCGATATCGGTCATATATAGCCTGCGCTGCGCCAGATGATAATACCTGCAAAATGAAACCTTTGAAAAACAGCCTTGCATACCGCATCCGTTCAGCGGACCAATTTACCTCAGCCCGCGTGTGCCTGGGCAGTCGGTGGTCAAATTGTCGGATCCTGCCCGGATTCTAAAGGCTCTTTATTCAAAGGTCCCAATACATCTCGTTGGACTGGTTGTGTCGATCCCCCATTGTTCGATGTGGCCGGTGGTTGGCCCTGCGTCCGGCCCACTGAATAGGTGTCGCTGCCGGTAACAGACGGGGTCTATCCCCCCGTTACGGCTTATTCGGTGAATATTTCGTCTGCTGCGCCGAGAATGTCTACCGGCGGATCAAAACCGATTGCCTGGCATGTCTTCAGGTTTATGGCAATCTTGGCCGGATCTTCAAAAAGAATCGGCAGACTGCGCGGTTGGGCACCGTTGAGGATCCTGGCAATTTTTTTGGCATGGTACTCGGCGACATATTTGAAACCGGAGGTGGCAATGCTGAGCAGTACCCCATTGCGAACCTCTACCGAACCGGTCTGTGAAAAGGTCGGTATCCCCCGTCCGTTGAGCACTTTGAGGTATTTCGGCAATGAATTCTGATCAATAGCCAACTGCTGGGTGATGTAAAAAGCATCGATCTTGGGGCTCAGCCGCTTGATTGCCCTGAGCAGCCAATCTTCAGCCTTTTCTTTCGATTTCACATATCCCAGGTGCAGTTCTTTTTCGATTTCAAAACCGCGCTCGGCGGCCATGGCTTCAACATCGGTTATGGCCGCGTAGCTGCGTCCCTCAACCGTATCCTCAAAAGCCATGCCGAGCTTGGTGAACCCGATTATATCATGGAACATGGCAATCTGCCGCTGATAGCGCAAGGGGTCCACCCGGGCCGTCAGGTTGTCCCGCCCCGAGTCCTCGTTCGAATCGACGATTTCCGCTTTCAAGGCATCGGAAACATCCATTACGACGGCTGGTATATCAAATTCCGGCGGCATGTTTTTCATGTCTTGTCCGGCCCAGGTCCCCAGAGCGAATATGATGTCGATATCCCTTTTCTGGAGCCTTTCGATCAGCTTCCGTTTGTTGGCCAGGCGCAGTTCATCCTGCCAGTTGCTGTCATAAAACGCATTTGGTAAAAATGTCAGGTATTTGCTGACCTTGCTATTTGTGGATAGAAACTCATATATGCCCTTGGCGTCTTTGGTGTAACGTGAAGGGATGTTGACACTCTCCAACCACCCGAGTCGGCGCAACTGCAGTATGACAGCCAGAAACACTTGGTCATACTCAAAATAAGGGCCGCCTTGTATATAGGCCACGCGGAACTTGCTGCCATCACTTTTGTGTTTGGGGGTTATCGGAACGTTCTGGGCCAATCCCACACCGGTCAGGCTCAACACCAGAACCACTGCCACCAGGATCCTCAACAACCGCTTTGTATGCATGCCAACTCCTTATTTGCGAAAATCACCGCTCATCAGACTGGTGGTTTTGGCCCGGCTGCGGGCAGGCGGGCTATGGGCGCGATCATGCCATTGTATTGGTTTTACCATTTCCCGGCCAGGCCGGGGATATTTGAATTGCAACGATCCTCATCGACCGGAATCAACCTTCAGCCAACAACCCCGGAAGGCCTCGGAAAGAGCGCAATTGCTAAAAAATACAGGGAAATAGATCAGGTGTCAAGCCCAAATAGCCACATGCTCGGCCGGCTGCGCGACCCCACGGCCGGCCTGGCAGCCGAAATTCCATCTGGTCGCATGCGGGACTATTTTAATCCAAAAGCGCGTTCAGGGTAGTGTTGCTTTCCAGCAATCTTTCCGCCAGCGGCCTGACCATAAAATGGTGGAATGCCGTCGCCAGAACAGGCGCCTCGACCTCCATGCGACGCAGCACGGCCGCGGTCAGGCAGTAGGCGACCCCGGGCTGATCTGCCACGACGGTAGCCGTCCGGGGCATTTCAAGGTAAAGGCCCATTTCACCGACCACTGTGCCGCTGCCTATGGAGCGCAATCTTACGGTACGGCCCTTGGTTAGCTCCAGTTGGGCGGTTACCCGTCCGGACTCAATGAAATACATCACATCGGGCGAATCCCCCTGGCGGATAAGAACATCCCCGGGCTGCATGGACTGTTTTTCCAGATAGGCCATGAGGTGCCCGGTATCAGTTCCCGGCGGAATGAGATCACGGAAATAATCGATTACCGTACGGTCTAGCTTGCTGCTGGTGGGGCGGGCATTAGATATGATGTCATTTTCACACCATTCCAACCCATGATCCAGATCAGGGTAAATCCGAAATACGGTGTCGTCCGGTTGCCCCAAACCGCCCTTTTCCAGTCGGCGGCGAATAACGGGAGAGGTATTGGTAAATATCAGGTGGACATCGTTGGCTGCCGCCAGCTGACGCATCCGGACAAAGCCGAATACAGCCGAGCTGTCCAGCTCACTGACCCCCCTGAAATCCAAGATGGCGTACTTTAAAGCCAGTTGGGAGCGGTTTTCAATCCGCTTTTTAAAACGCTCCAGGAGCAGATTGGCGGTCCCGAAAAAAATGAACCCCTGGAGTTTCATGATATTTATCTGCTGTCCCAGTTCGGCCAAAACTTTGCGATGCTCCGCCCGGCGGTCGACATTACTGTGATGCACAGCGCCCGACAAATCATGTTTGACGACATCGATCCGACTGTATTTCACCACGAACAGTACCACGGCCACGACTACGCCCACCCCCACACCGGCCAGAAAACCTTTGATACCGATTATGATCAAAATGAGAATCACGATGAAGTAATCCGTCTGCGCCAGGCGTTCACGGGCATCCCACAGCCATTCAACCATGAAGGCAAGCCCCAGAAACATCAACAACCCGCCGAGGATCGGTTTAGGGAAGAGATGGACGAAGGCCGCCCCCCAGACAAGGGTAGCCGCACAGAGCCCAATAGCGACAAACCCGGCCAGCCTTCGTCCGCGCGGGCTGATACGACGGCTAAGAATAGTAAAGGTCATGGACTGGTAACCGATAATGCCGCAGCCGGCGCCTGATAAGAGATTCGCCAGACCGGCTCCGCGCAGTTCCATGTTCAGGTCGACATCTTCAGCTGTGGCCAGTTCCAGGGCGCTGGCGGAAAACAGCAGATCCACGACGCTGATAAACAAGATCGCCCCCAGGCTTCCGACCTGGCTGAACACGGGTGTCCAGTCTATTTGGGCAAGCACGGCAAGGGAATAGTAATCGATCTCGGCTGGTTTGACGGTTGCCAACAGCCACCCCTTTGCGACGGCTGCATCAAAGGAAATATCGCCCAGGAAGAGACCCGCATAGAAAACAACTAGGCCGCCCAAGATGGTGCCGGGCATCACGAGAAAATGGTTAAAGCGTCGCAGGGCCAGCAGTAATAGAACGGCGAATACGGTTCCCGGCAGCCACCGCTGGAGAACGGCGCCCTCTATCAATACCGGTAAGCTCGCCAATTCCGGATTCACGTCTGCCATGACCTGGACCGCACCGCGTACCAGCAGCCAGCCGGTTCCCGCTAAAAACCCTCCAAAAACCGGGTAGGGGACGAAGCGTATCAAGGCCCCCAGGCGCAGCAGACCCAGGAAGAGAAAGAAGATCCCGGTCAACAGGGTCGTGATGCCGACAGCGGCCAGGACAGTCAAAAAGGCCTGCTGTGGAGGCTCGGCGGTGCCGAGGTTGAGGGTAATCGAGGCGGCAATCAATGCCAGGATGGCTGCCGGTGCTGATTGGGGCACAACAATCGTTCCGGGGATTGATCCGGTCAGGGCACCGACGATCCCGACCGCCACGGCGCTGAACAAAGCAATCTGCAAACCGGCCGGCAGATAAGCTGCCAGGGATCCCGAAAAGATGAGCGACCCCAACGAGAGGGTCAGGGTAATCGTCAGCCCGGCGACCACAAATCCTGCCAGGAGCCCGGAAAGGACATCACCGGAATGAAGGGGCAGACTGTCATTGGCGTGCATTGGTTTCAAATTTTACAGTCGGGTTCCAGGTTCAGGAGGGCCTATGAATTCGAACACACACGCCCTTTTAGTAAGAGTGAAAACTTTTTTACTATGCCTGCAGCGCTTTCGACCGGTCACACCACGCCGGATCAAGCCCGCAGGCGGGATATCGAATACTTGAGCTTGCTGTTGATATCTCTTCTGGCACTGTCAATATTGCTCTTGATGCTCTTTAATTCCGAGTAGGTCGTATCCCGGAAGCGGGCCAGTTCTTTTGTGGTCTCATCCATCTGGCGGGCAATAATGATAACCTTCTCGAAGATGGAAGCGATGTCGGTGCGCATTTCGTCAAGTTCGCTTTGCCCCAGGATTTCATTGATGATCTTGGCCGGCGTGCGCTCTTCTTTACGATCGGTATCAGGGCCGCTTTTACTCTCCGTGGGATGATCCTCATCCTCTTCAGGTGATTCCTGCAGCAGGAAAATCAATTCCTTGAAATCTTTCTTGATACTGCCCAAGTCTGATTCAATCTTGTGTTTAAAGCCTTCCAGCTCGTCTTTTACAGCGTTCAGCTCATTCTGGTAGGCTTCGATGGCTTCAAGGTTTTTTCTGGATTTATTGAATAACATACCGCCGGCCTCCCACCCGGGTGGACTTATCCATATAATTCAAAGGTCCTGTTTTAATAACATATACCTTTACCCGGATAAAGAATTTTTTAGTTGCTTATGTCAAAGATCTCTAATAGGATTGGTCACTGCGAACCGCAATTCCCGTATCAGGTCCTGAAAAATGCGTAAAATAATCGCCTTAGTTATCTGCCTGGTCTTGTTTCTATTGACCGGCCATCCTGTTTTCGCAGACCAGTGCCCCCGCGAGTTCGTACACGCGATGCAGCAGGAAGGTTTGGAAGAAGAACGCATCATAGGTATCTGCAAACGCCTGGCCCGGCTCTCCGCGTCTGTCAAGCCGAAGATCACCGAAGACCAAATCGAAAAAGATATCGCCGGAAAAATGGTGCAGGGCTGGATTTTCCAGGAAGATGAATGGCGCGCTATTGATATCCTCAGCAGCAATTACTCCGAAGAAAAAGCCAAAATAGAGGTTAATGTGGATACCATCCGTAACAAAACCGGCACCTTGCGATTGCGCTACCATTGGACCGGCAGCAGATGGAAGCTGGTAAAGATCTTCAATGTAGATTTTGAATAGGAGCGACCCCATGAAAAAATCAGTTGCGCTGCTATTGTTCGTCGCTTTTGCCATCCTGGGCCTGTTACTCCCGGCTAACCAGACATCGGCCGGTGAAGCTAAAGAGAAACTGGAACGGGCCCTCATCGGTCAATGGAGAGTTCCCAAGAACAGATACAAAGAAACCATCACGTTCGATTTTACTAAGGCCCGCAAGTTTGAATGCGTGCATACCGTGCCCAAAGAAGAGCCCGTGACCTGGTCCGGAGACTGGAAAGTTCGCACCACCCATGGCGGCAAAGCCAAAGCTTATCTTATAGGGCGCAATCAAGCCAACCCGGAAAAGTACATCAAAGCCATTGTCGTCAGTGACGAGGGCCTGGAGGAATTTGCAGTTTCAATCAAATTCAATTTTAAGAGTGCGGATAAATCATCCTGGGATTCCAAGCTATTGCATGCTTCCGCTGCGGATGAAGGTGATGAGGACGACGAAGATTTCGGAGATGATGAGTTCGAGGACGAGGATTTCGAGGACGAGGAGTTTGACGATGAGGAGTTCGAGGATGAGGAGGAGGACGAAGATTTATAGAAGGACGAAGATTGTGAAGAAGGCCAGAACAGCGCCATGATATGACACAAAACCGATACGACCTGGTCCCGTATACCAGCCACCCTTTCATAAAGACCCACCCAGAAAACTTGTTTACGCTCGCCCGTCTTTTCGGTGTGGCCGCACGCGACTTCAGACAGGCCCGCATACTTGAACTGGGTTGCGCCAGTGGGGGCAATCTTATTCCCATGGCCTTCAACCTGCCGCACAGCCGTTGTGTGGGGGTAGACCTTTCCAAAAAGCAGCTGAAGTTCAGCCCATAGCCTATGACGAATTATACGACCGGATCCGCGCTGAAACAGGGGGGCGACATATCGTTTCCATCCGGGAGCAGCTAAATGAAGATTTGAACTTGATCCGGCTCCTGTTTGCCGGCCTGATCCGCATCAGTTCCACGGCCGGCGCTTATACCACCGCAGTAGCCGAAAAACCTGCGGTGACCTGCCTGGTGCGATGCCAGGCCCTGCAGGGCGTGGTAGTGGCCAATCAGCGCCATAAACCCACTGCGCTGAACGCCGCAGAGGGAATTCTCGTGCGCTACCTGGACGGCCGCAGTGATCTTGACATGTTGACTGCGCGGCTTGAAGAACATATCATCAGTGGTGATTTGAAACTTGAGCTTGACGGCCAGGAGCTATCGGCTTCCACCGACATTTCCAGCCATGTTGAACTGGTGTGCAAGAGCATGCTAAAGTCCCTGGCCGAACATGCCCTGCTTATCTGAACCGGCAGTGATGAAACTTTTTATTATAATCATTCTATGGGGTTTAGCCTGCCCCCCCTTATGTCCAGCCCAGTATTACAAATACCGGGATGAAAATGGCGTGCTGCGATTCAGTGACACGCTGCCGGAAAAATACGCGGATCAGGTTGAAATCTATCAGGAAAGCGTATCTTCTCCCCAACCGGTTGATACCGGCCAAAAACCTGCCAAGCCAGCTGTTGTAGCCCCTAAGCGACAAGAAGCGAAGCCTGCCCCGCAAGCGTTGGAGACCCGCTTCACTCTTCTGAAAAATAGAATTTTGCTACCGGTTGAAATTGTAGGCACCCGTGGCCGGGCAACGGTAGACCTTGTCATGGATACCGGCGCTCAGCGTACCTTCCTTTGGCGGCACGCCCTACCTTCTATCGGTCTGCGTAAGGTCGGTCGCGTTAGGGCCTCGGGTATTACCGGCAGCAAATACGCCAGCACCGTGAGAGCCAAATCCATCAAAGTCGGCCCCTATAGGCTTGAGAGCGCTGAAATAGCCCTCATGAGTACGGGCCGCTACCAGAAAGATTATGACGGCCTACTGGGCATGGATTTTTTGATGACGGTTCGATATGAAATCGACTACAAGCGACAGGTCATCATTTGGAAGGGAGCGAACTGAATGGTATAATAATTATCATTCGGATAGTAGACAACAACAGCCGCACCGGACATTTACTTACTGTTGCTGATAGAATACCAGAGGGCTTCCAACTCGGCCTGTTTTATCTTCTCGATATCGAACAAGCTGCTGTTGACGGCCTTTTCATATTTGGCCAGGACCTGATCCATCCGGTCGACGAAGCTGGTGATTTCCATATCGCTCAGGGTCTGAACCATTTTCAGATCGTCCTGGGCCTGCTGATACAGAAAATCGACCTGTTCGCGTCCCTCTTCGAAATACGTTATCCGTTCCGAAACAGCGACCAGGTAAGCGGTAATCTGCTGGACAAGCTTCAGGTTATAACGCACCCGGTGCACATCGGTCGCCTGCCGGTAATTTTTGAGACCACGGTCAATCTGCTCCTTTCGGATTTCCTTAGTATAGGCATCGACCTTGCCCTGCAGCGCGCCTTGGAGGGCAACGGCCTGACTTCGAATTTCATCCATCCGTGTCTGCAGCGTCTGAATCTCGATAATACGCTGCTGCAAAAGATCCAGCTTGGCGACGTTGACCGCGGCGAATGTGGAGGCACACACACCCAGAGAAACGACCGTCACGACGGCATATCCAAATAAGTTCTTTTTCATGTGGCATTACTTCCTGCGATAAAATTTATTGGGAATATACAGCTGACCACCGGCATTTTTCCACTCCATAAAGTAGACGGCGGTTTTATGCGAAAGCAACTCCAGTCCCATGAGTTCGAGTTGTTTGCCTTTCCACTTGGCCAGGTAGCGGGCGATGCCGGGCGGAAAATCGGCAAATCCGTTCAGCGACAGGCGTTTGCCTCGCCACTTAAACAGGGCCCGGGCAGTGGCCCGGTCCATCTCGGTCAATCCATTGAGGCCGATCCATTCACCTTCCCACGCGGCTAGCGCCCGGGCCTGTCGGGAAGTCAGCGTGGTCAGGCGATTTAAGAACAGTTCTTTGCCCTTCCATTTAGCCAGGCAAGCGGCGGTTTCCGTGGAAAGTTCCGTGAGACGGTATTTGTTGTCCGGTTGGCCGTTGCAGATCTGCTCCCAGATTTCGCTGTTGCTCATTTCCACTTCTTCTACCGGCGAGGTGCTTTCGACCGGGTTGTGGCCGGCTGCCCGTCCGCCGGCCGGATTTTGAGCGCTTTTCCGCAGGGCGGCTCGCCACAGGGATTCCAGGTCGGGAACACCGGCGTCACCGGTGGCCACCTGCAGTTTGTCGCTGGTCAACTGGTGGCGGTCAATTTCGGCATCGATACGCTTGAGGAGCCGTCCGGTCCCCAGCCCATCGACAAAGGGCGCCACCGCCAAATCGATTTCGGTCAACCGTTTGATATATAAAAGGGCTTCACTCCCGGATAAAAGACGGTTGTAGGGATCTTCCAACTTATGGATATAAGCCTTACGCCGCTGCACAGTCTGTAATTCAAGCGCGATACGTCGTAAAGCCAGGGCGTCCTTGAATGCTTTGATCTGATTTTCGGCCGCCAGCCCGGCGACAACCTCCAAAGAGCGTTCAATCCCGGATTCATAATCCTGCTTCAGTTTGACGATTTCGGCCTGTTTTACCTGCAAGGATTGGCGCAGGGCATCAATAGTTGCAAATCTGTCCAGGATGATGCCATCCGCTGGATTATCGGCCGGAACAGGCTGGTTATCCATTTCGGCCTGCTTGGTGTGCGCCCCCGGCTGGGTCTGCATATCAGGCGTAACGGCCGTCTGCGGCGCAGATTCTTCTGAAGGGGCCACCGGCTTGACGGCCGTCGCGTCCTCCCGATTCTTATATACCGTAAACCCGGCAAATAGGGTGGCGAATAATATGGTAATGCCTGTTGAGATCATGAGGATCCCGGGCCAGGGCCCCCGCCGGGATCTCTCGGGCAGAGCGGAGACGCGCTCTTCCGAAAGGTTGAACAGCGACTTACGCTCGCGAGCAACCGGTTTGCGCCTCAACTCAGGTTCCGGATCGACGACGTCTTCGGCGGGCTCTTCAGCAGTGATCCCATCATTGGCAGCTGTGTCCTCATCATCATCGTAGCCAGCCAGATCTTCTTCATCGTCATCCAGGGCTTCAAAGGAATCCGGTTCTTCACTGTATCCATCCAGTTCAGTCTCATCTTCATCCAATGCTTGGAAATCGTCCTCACTGGTATCGCTTCGGCTGGCTCCGTCGTCTTGTTTCCCTTCCGTATGATCATTTTGCGGGTCCTGTGCACCGGCCTCGCCTTGCAGTTCCGCCATCAAGCGGTCCATTTTTTCCTGGTCGTTGAGATCTTCTTCCGGATTCTCAGGTTCGGAGGATTCGCTTGCCGCGGACGGCTCCGGCTTACCGCCGTTACCGCCACCTTGCAACTCGGCCATCAACCGGTCCATTTTTTCCTGTTCACTGAGTTCTTCTTCCGGCTGGTCGGCTTCGGCGCCGGCGGTTTCCGCAGGTGTGGTCTGCTCTCCGGCATCATCGCCTTGCAGCTCAGCCATCAGGCGGTCCATCTTTTCCTGTTCACTAAGTTCCTGGTCCGCTTCTGCTTCCGACAGGTCTGCTTCTGCCTGGGCATCACCATCCGTGCCCTGGCTGGCTTCACCCTGCAGTTCAGCCATCAGTTGATCCATTTTTTCTTGCTCGGAGGTTTCCTCTTCCTGGTCCGCGGCTTCCCCTTCGTCAGGCGCCCCCGCATTGACCTTTGCAGCTTCCTGGCCGGCCTGCCCTTGGAGTTCGGCCATCAGTTGATCCATTTTTTCCTGCTCGCTGAGATCTTCTCCCGGATCGCCGGTATCGCCGGTGTCCGGCTCGGGTTCAGCTGGTTCGGCTCCCCCCGCGGCCGCCTCATCCTGGAGTTCGGCCATCAACTGATCCATCTTTTCCTGTTCGTTTTGTGTTTCCACGACTGGTTGTCTCCGTTGCAGCGCTTATTGTGATTGTGTTTCAACAGGCGTTTGCTGATCCGTCCCTATCCGGCCCGTGGCCTTCATAGGCACCGAATCAATTATGTCATCGGTCAAATTCAGAAAAACTTGATAAAATATTGCACAATTTATGCCCTTCACCGGGCAGCGCTGTCCCGGCCCGCCCCAAGGGGTTCAGGCCCTCCAAGTCCCACCTGCCCTCAATGGGAATATGATCTTCAAGCTACAGTTATTCTTGAAAAATCCTGGATTTTCATCTACGCTGATTGGTGCTCGGCAGGAATTGAATGAATTAAAGCGATCATAATAAGGAGCCTGTAGCCATGCGTATCGTTACGCGGCCCGACTTTGACGGCATCGTCTGCGCGGTGCTTCTCAAAGATGCCCTGGATATCAATGCCCCGATCAGGTGGATCGAACCAGGCGACTTACAAAAAGGGCTGGTAAACATAACACCGGATGAAGTGCTGGCAAACTTGCCGTATCACCCGGCCTGCGGATTGTGGTTTGACCACCACTATTCCAACCTGCCGGCTGTGCCTTTTGAAGGCGCCTTCGAAATTGCACCCTCGGCCGCCGGAGTGATCCATACCTATTACCAGGGCCAATTGAGCGGCAACTATACCGAGCTCGTAGCGGCCACAGACAAAATCGATTCCGCCAATCTAAGTCTAGAAGAAGTCCTGACACCTGAGGACCACCCTTATCTCCTGCTTTCCATGACCATAAACGGCCAGGACCCGAACGGGCTAACCTATTGGAACACCCTGGTCGATCTACTGGGCAATAAGCCGATTGAAGCTGTGATGGCCACCGACGTGGTGCAAGGCCGCTGCCGTGAAGCTATTGACCAGAACAGCCGGTTCAGGGAGGTCCTGCTGGCGCATACAACAATAACCGAGGAGGTGGCCGTTACCGACCTGCTCTCTTTCAACCCGACGCCGTCCGGCAACCGGTTTCTGGTTTATTCGCTATTTCCCCAAGCGGTGGTCAGCGTCAAGATTCGCTATGACGACTGCGATCGGGAAAAGGCCCTCATCAGTGCCGGGCACAGTATCTTCAACCGTCACTGCCGGGTCAACCTGGGCCAGATGTTTTCGCGGTTCGAAGGCGGTGGTCATGCCGGGGCCGGGGCGTGCAGTTTTCACATTCGCAAATTGAACCACTACCGGAAGGAGATCCTCGCAATCCTGCGCAGGAATCAACCCCTGCCGGACGACTGGGCCTGAACAAGTCGCCGCCCACCGGATGGCATCGCTTCTGGGGTAAGGGGGGATGCTCTTGGAGACGGCCACGACCGGGGTTCTAACGACTCCGCTCACAAGGGCCGTGCGCGGCCCATGGCTTGCATTGCAGGCAGCAATGCGCTATACAGCCCCCATGAAAAACCAAAACAAAATTGTTACCTTTCTGGGCAAGAATACTGTTTTTGACGGCGTTCTGAGATTTCAAGGAGCCATTAGAATCGATGGGCTCTTCAAAGGCCGGATCGAAGCCCCCAAGGGGACACTCGTTATCGGGGAGGCCGCCCGCCTGGAATCCAATATCCATGTCGACAGCATTATCATCAGCGGCGAAGTCCGTGGAGATATTACGGCAGACCGCAAAATCGATATCAATGTCCCCGGCCGGGTGTTCGGTAACATCCAGGCGCCAACCGTGGTCGTGCAGGAGGGCGTTGTGTTTGCCGGTAACTGCCAGACGCTTTCACCTACGAGCAAAAAATCCGCTACGCCGGACTCCGAACAAAAGACGCCTGGCGAACCCCGTAAAACGGGCGTATATACTCCCTGACACATAGTAATGATCTCCTTGGTTCGCCCACTGCAGGCGCTGTACAGGCAGGGAAATGCGCTTCGCGGCGCAAAACCCTCCGGTCGGATTGAACGCTCGCCGTAACAAGCTGCGGAGGGTTCGTTTGCTGGAACGGTTCAAGCCTTCCCGGCAGGACCCGATGGGCCGACAGGGTCCACCGGCAACCGGCCGAAACCTCGCGAGAGAGCCCGGGACCGGAACGCTTTCATGGACCGTCGCCCATCCGCAACCCCTGTCAGTCGAGATGTTATGACCGGCAGGCCCTTTTTTTCCTTATCATATGGTATTTAGCGTTGACTTTATAATTTGTTTTTTGTAACCATCAAACATACGGGTTAATCTTGCTGGATATTCATCACAACCATCAGGAGGAGGGCAAATGACAAAAGCAGAATTGATTGAGAAAATGGCTAAGGATGCCGGTACCACGAAGGTTACCGCTGGCAAAGCGCTTGAATCTTTTCTGACCCACGTTTCCAAAGGGCTTAAAAAGCGTAACAGTAAGGTAACCCTGGTCGGGTTTGGTACCTTCAAGACCGTTTATCGTAAAACCCGTTGGGGCAGAAACCCCCAGACTGGTGAGAAGATGAAGATCAAGGGCAGGAATGTGGTTACTTTCAAGCCTGGCAAGAACCTTCAGGCCTAAGGCGCTATACCCAGTATAAAAATAAAAAGCAGGCCGATCCAGAATCTGGATCGGCCTGCTTTCTTCTTTTCCGACCGGATGACTACTACCCCATAAAGACAGACAGCATATCTCTCCGGGCATTGACGTGCTGAATAGTGACACTGATCAGATCTTCCGGCTTCAGTTCGATGCCGCTGGAAAGGGCCAGATCGCATTCCAACAGATATTCTTTTAACAGGATTTGATAGCTGCGACGGCGTTTGCCAAGTACGATAGCTTCTTCCTTGCAGCCGACCCGCCCTTCCAGAAATTTCAGCAACCAATATCTGTTCCGGTTTCGCTGGATCAGCGATACCTGGTTCATGGGAACTTCCAGTTGCTGAATGAGCGTGTCAATTTCCGTAGCGGTATAGGGCGGCTCCAGATCCAGGGCCGCTCTGACTTGCCGCTGGGTAATGAGATCGAAATACTTGCGGATTGGCGACGTCGCCGTGGTATAGCGATCCAGCCCCAAACCGGAATGTTTCCCGGGCTTATGATCGAGGATAAAGCGACTCAGGTGGCGGCGCTGCATCCAGTTTTGGAAAAGGGTCCCCCCTTCGCCCTTGAACAGTCGCTCCCGGGGGTCAGCCTGGGTCCTGAAAATGGCCGGCAACTGCTTATCAGCGAGAAATCCAGCCATCACCCAGTTGGCCATGATCATGATCTCCGAGACCAGCATGCGTCCGGGGCTCTCCCGGTTGATCCGGTTGACGGCGATTTCATCCGACCCATTCAGCCACACGTTCACATCCGGCAGGGATATCTGTACGGCGCCCCCGTCCAGACGATCCCGGCGGAACTGTTCGGCAATGTTTCGGAGGGTGACGATGTCGCGATTATCCGCCGCCACCAGGTTCACATCATAATAAGATAGCTGGTGCATCACCCTGATCCAGCTCGGCAGGACCTCGTAGCCTTTGATTTCGTAGGTACTGCTCAATTTGATCAAAATGCTGATCGCCGGCCGGTACTCCCCGGCCTTCAGACTGCACAGGTCTTCGGCCAGAACGGAGGGCAGCATGGAGATCTTGCGGTCGGGCATGTAAATCGAACTGCCCCGTTCCAAGGCGGCCCGGTCGACCGGATCATCCTTTTTTACATAGTAGCCGACGTCGGCGATATGGACCCCCAACCGAAGGTGGTCTTCCCGGATTTCAAGACTGATGGCATCGTCGAAATCCTGGGTTGCCTGACCGTCGATCGTCATGATCGAAAGCATGGTCAGGTCTTTGCGCTCCGGTTCGGCCACCAATTTGCCGGGGTGCTCCACCAACTCACGGCAGCGGTTCAGGACCGGTGGCGTAAAATCAACCGGTACGCCCATACGCAGAAGATCAATATTTTCGTTGGGTTCAAAAATGCCGGCTTTTACCAGAAGGGGAAAAAGGTCTTCGACCTTGGTAATCCCGGCTTTGTGCATCACCGGTTTGGCAAGTGCATGGGAAGGGCTGTGCTTGCCGTGCAGATACTCGTCTTTGAGCACAGTCAGAATTTCATCGTGGTTGACTGGGGATATGTCGGGAGGGGTTCGGCCGTCATCAGCGGCCAGAGCCCGCAGCCACCGGCCCCCGTTGGCAATGATTCGTTCCCGCCGTTGCTCCTCCTTCAGGCGGGCAATTTTCAGCTCTACCTGGGCCAGGGTATGCGGGAAGAACCGGTCCTGGTTAAACTTAAAATAGAGCCGGTTGCTGAAAAACGCGCGGACAACAGCTGACTCCTCGTCACTGGCCGGATTGTCAGGGAAACAAAAGGAGGTCATCGTGCTCAGGTCGATCCACTCCTGTTCCTCGTTGAGCACATCCCAGAGTTCCTCGATATCGATATTTTTGATCAGATTGCTGCGGCGGCGGGCGATCCTCCTGAGATTATCCACCACCTCCGTCCGGCCGGATGTAAGATCCAGACGGGTATCCGAGGCATGGGAAATCCTGCCGGCCGAAAGGTTTATCTCCCGGTTGGCCTCATTCAGTAGTCTCAGCCGCTTATTTTTGATATCCAGTACAACCGCACACAATATTTTCTGCTGATCAATATACTCAACAACATTACCTAGTTCCATAGCCCCTGGATGTAACAACCGGGGCCTGGAAAGTCAATGCCCGGGGTGGTTTTCCGGACGGGTCGCTGATACGGCTGAAGATCGATTTTAGGGCGCAAAAAATCAGCCCGCGAGATGAATGGATTTCATTCGGTAAATGGCACATATGGCTTGCCAAATTACGGCTGCCATGGTAGGAGATCGTTCTGTTGTGGTTGCTTCCCCGGCGCATAGACAAGCATCGGCAGGACAACCGGAAATAGCAAAAACCGTTTGTTATCCTGGCCGCCGATCGCAATGCCAAGCAGCGCAACACCCCACTTCAAACGCGGAACCGAAATCGAAACTGGATCGTCGCTATCCGGCCGGTTGGCCGGTATGAAAGCCTAACTCTTTTAAACCCGGCTGGTTTCAGCCAACGCCGAATTAATGGCGGTCTACCGCCGTCACATATAGACAGGTAGCATAGGTTTAAACTTCAATCCAAAGGAGGACCTCAGATGCCTTACAATGCAGTAGAAATGGCGGACTGGCAGATTTCCGAAGCTGCCGAACAAAACATGCCGACGCCGGATGAATGGGCGGACAAGCTCGGCCTGGAAAAAGGCGAGATGCTGCCCATGGGTCGGCTGGGCAAGCTCGATTTTCTCAAGATCATCGATCGGCTCAAGGACAAACCCGACGGGAAGTACATCGAGGTAACCGCGATTACCCCCACCCCGCTGGGTGAAGGCAAAAGCACCACCTCATGCGGCCTGATGGAAGGTCTGGGCAAGCGCGGTGTGAATGTCGGCGGCGCCCTGCGGCAGCCCTCCGGCGGCCCCACCATGAACGTCAAAGGTACGGCGGCCGGCGGCGGCAACTCTCTGCTGATCCCCATGACCGAGTTCTCCCTGGGTCTCACCGGCGACATCAACGACATCATGAACGCCCACAACCTGGCCATGGTGGCCTTGACTGCACGCATGCAGCACGAGCGCAACTACAATGACGAGCAGCTGGACCGCCTCACCGGCATGCCACGCCTGAACATCGATCCCACCCGCGTGGAAATGGGCTGGATCATCGACTTCTGCGCCCAGGCCCTGCGGAACATCATCATCGGTATCGGCGGCCGTATGGACGGCTTCACCATGCAGTCCAAGTTCGGCATCGCGGTCGGTTCCGAGTGTATGGCCATTCTGTCGATCATCCGCGACCTGGCCGACCTGAAAGAGCGCCTCAACAACATCACTGTGGCCTTCGACAAGAGTGGAAAGCCCGTCACCACCGGTGACCTGGAAGTGGGCAACGCCATGACGGCCTTCATGCGCCAGACCATCAACCCAACCATGATGTGTACCGCCGAGTACAACCCCTGCCTGGTACACGCCGGACCTTTCGCCAACATCGCCGTGGGCCAGAGCTCCATCATTGCCGACCGTGTCGGCCTGAAGCTCTTCGACTATCATGTTACCGAGTCCGGATTCGGCGCCGACATCGGCTTCGAGAAATTCTGGAACGTTAAGAGCCGCTTCTCCGGCCTCAAGCCGCACGTCTCGGTTCTGACCACCACCATCCGCGCTCTGAAGATGCACGGCGGCGGCCCCACGGTCGTGACGGGCAAAGCCCTGCCGGACGAGTACACCAAAGAGAACCTGGAGTGGGTGGAAAAAGGTTGCGCCAACATGGTGCATCACATCAACACCATCCGCAAGGCCGGCATCAACCCGGTCGTTTGCATCAACCGTTTCTACACTGACACCGATGCCGAGTGTGCCGTTATCCGCAAGGCTGCCGAGGCTGCCGGTGCCCGCTGCGCCGAGTCCAAGCACTGGGAACTGGGCGGCGAAGGGGCTCTGGAGTTCGCTGATGCGGTCATCGACGCCTGCAACGACGAAAACGACTTCAAATTCCTCTACCCGCTGGAAATGAAGCTGCGCGACCGCGTGGACATCATCGCCAAGGAAGTTTACGGTGCCGACGGCGTGGATTGGACGCCGGAAGCCGAAGCCAAGGCCAAGATGCTGGAAGATGACCCCTTCTACGCCGACTTCACTACCATGATGGTCAAGACGCATGAGAGCCTCAGCGCCGATAGAACCGTCAAGGGCGTGCCCACGGGCTGGCGGCTGCCGGTTCGCGACGTGCTGATCTACTCCGGCGCCAAGTTCCTCTGCCCCTGCGCCGGCACCATCAGCCTGATGCCGGGTACCGGCTCCAACCCGGCTTTCCGCCGCGTGGACGTGGATCCGGAAAGCGGCAAGGTAACCGGCCTGTTCTAATGGCCTGATTACATAAGGACGTTGGGGCCCGAATGAAAATTCGGGCCCCTTTTTTTAGAACCCATTTAAAAAAGCCTTTTGGCCCAAACTCGGCGTTGGGCGCTCATATCAAATCCTCGAAATACTCCCAGTATTCCTCCGGTTTGCTATTCGCGGCCGCCTTGATTTTGAACCAAAATCCTGTTTTAAATGAATTCTGAAAACTCAAGAAATAAGCATCATGCGTGTACTTCTGGTAAACCCTTTCTATCCCATCGATGAAACCCCTTCCCCGCCGCTGGGACTGGCCCTTATTGCCGCCGTGCTCGAAGCGGCAGGTGTCGCCGTGATAATTTGCGACTTTGTGGTCTACCCCTACAGCCGGGGTGCGCTGGCTGATGAGATGCAGGCGTTCAAGCCAGCCATTGTGGGCTTCACTTCGGTTACCATGACCTTTGACACGGCCATGGCCGTAGTACGCGACGCCAAAGCCATCGATCCGGCCGTCAAAACGGTCATGGGCGGGCCCCATGTAACCTTCCGGGCCGAAGACACCCTAAAGGAAAATCCCGAGCTGGATATCATCATACTGGGCGAGGGGGAAGAGACGATCGTAGAACTGGTCCACGCCCTTGAAAAAGGCGCGGACTGGCACACCATCCAGGGCCTTGCATTTCGAGATGGTTTACAAATAGTGCACACCGGCCACAAACCGCCCGAGATCGACGTTGACCGGCTTCCTCTGCCGGCTCGTCATCTACTGCCATTGGGCCGCTACCGGGCTTTGAACCTCTCAATCAGCATGACGACCAGCCGTGGCTGCCCCTTCAAATGCATCTTCTGTGTCGGCCGTAAAATGGTAGGCGCCAAAGTCCGCTATCGTGACCCGGTGAAGGTTGTGGACGAAATGGCGCTGCTGGCAGCGTATGGTTTCGCCCAGATCAACCTCGCTGACGACCTCTTTACCGCCAATACCAGCCATTGCCGGGCCGTATGCGCTGAAATTATCAGTCGGGGTTTAAAGATCAAGTGGACGTCATTTGCCAGGGTCGACACAGTCTCTTTGGAAGTTCTCCAAAGCATGCAGGCCGCCGGGTGCACTGCCATCAGCTTCGGCATTGAATCGGGCAGCCCGACCATCCTGAAAACCGTCCGCAAGGGAATAACCCGAGATCAGGTGATTAAAGCCGTCAAGCTCTGCACCCGGGTGGGACTGCAGCCGCACGCCTCTTTTATCCTCGGCCTCCCCGGAGAAAACGAAGAAACGCTTGCGGAAACCTTGGCCTTCGGTGAACAGTTGGAAAAATTGGGGGTTGCCTATGGGTTCCACCTGCTGGCCCCTTTTCCCGGCACGGAAGTCCGCGATCGTTACGCAGACTATGGGCTGCGGATTACCACCGACGACTGGCGCCACTATCACGCCAACCGTGCGATCGTGGAAAACAATGGTATTCGCCGTGAAGTGCTGGACGAAGTTGCCAAGGGATGGATGCGACGTTTTGACCTTTGGCTAGGCGATGTCGCCGAGCGGATGGAACGGGGCGCGGCCGAGCCGGATGAAATCACTCAGGTGTTGAACTTGAAGCGGACCGTCCTGCTATATGATCTCATGATGGGCGGTCACATCGAACAATACGGCAGCTTGCCACCCGAGGCTGCTGCGCTCCCGGAAACGGAACGCCTCGAGCGACTATCCGCCGGTTTATCCCCGCATGTGAAAAATCCGCCGGCCGAAATCAGGGACACCCTGAAACACGCCCTCGATAAGGGCGACCTGGTTTGGGAAAGTGCGGACGGAGATTTTCGTGTTCGTTTGCGGTGGGTCGACTATCTATAGTTGTTGGCGAAGCCACGCTTCCATAGTCGGCGGTGTGGCCAGACAGGTCGGCGGTGTTTCCAGGGCACACTGCGCACTCAGCTCAACCCCTTCCATGATAACCGACACCGGTCGGTCGGACGATACCACCACGACCACCAGTCCGGGCCTGCCGGCCGTAAAACGCAAGGCTGAATTAAACCGGGCCCCCCGGGCGCGATCCTCGCCGATAATCGAGCGGCCGTCCAGCAAACAGGCGAATCCATGCAGCCTGAAATCTGCTCCCAGGTGCAAGGCGCCGTCCACATGCGCCAGTGATTTAGCCAGTGACAGCGATTCCGGTTGGCGCAGGTCCAGGGGTGCTTTCAGCCCCTGCCCGGAAATTTCGACCGGCTCTTTATTCAGGTCAATGACCAGGGTAGTACCGTGTTTGTGGGTCTCAGCAGAATGCACGAGATCGGAAATAATGTGGAAGAGCTCGCTGCTCGCGTCCGGATCGAGATCTGATTCCAGTAAAATCTCCTCGACCTGAACCAGTTTGGCCCGGCGAATGGTCGCTTTGAAATTGCCGTCGAAGAAACTGCAGATGAGCTCGTCGTTGAGCATTAAGAAGCCGTGCCCACCCCTAAAATCGGCCACGATACTGAAGGCCGGGAGATCACCGTTGGATATGCCGACAATCGAACGGCCATCCGATACCAATTTACGCTGTGAATTTTCCACGGCCAGCAGGAGCTTGCGGACATGTTTGAAATTGTCCAGGACCGGCCGTTCATCTTCGGGAAACTCGGCTACCAGATCCAGCCCATCAATGGTCGCGGCCTCAACGAACATCAACTGCCCCCGGGCCCAGGAGCCCTCTTCCCGCGTGCGCGAGATCCCCAAAATAGCATCCAGAATCGGGTAGACCCGCACATGGGTATCCCAGCCTAATACACGATTCATCTCGTCAACGATACAATCTCGTACCGCGTGGGTTGCGTATTCGCGCAGGAAACTGCCCGAGATGGCCGTGTACCACTCGGAGGCACTGCCCAGGTCATGGCTCAAGCGATAGGCGGCGTGCTCCAGCCACCGCTCTACAGGGACCACGCTGCACATGTCCGGATGATGTTCCGTGAACCACATCTGGTAAAAAAGCGATCGGGAACGCCCCCCAAATGAAATCAGCCCCGCCAGACCGATATTCTTTTCCGGGTTGATGTGGCCGTGCTCCTGCAGCTGCTTGAAAGCGGGTGCATCGGTTCGCCATGTCTCCGCGTCCAGATAAAGCTCCTTGAAACGTAATTCATGCCCGACCAGCAGATTCTGGGGGTCATAGACCCGGATCGGGTCGTTGGACCGGATGGCATAGATGACTGCCGCCCGGCTGGGAAGGGAAAAATGTGAAAGGCCGTCGCAAAGGCCCTCCACGGTATCCGACAGGCACTGGCAGGTAAAGGCTTCCGTCACGTCTCAAATCCTCCTGCGCGATGGTATACGTTTTCCAGCCGACTGTCGAGATCCGTTTTCGAAATGGATGGTTAGAAGGGGTTTAAAATCTTCAATCGGGTTCAAGAACCCGTCTTCGCCCTACGAGCTTCGCCGGACAAGCAAGGCGCCCAACTGAATTTATCAGCCATAGCTACAGCGAATGCTGAAGATTGGGACCGGAAGCGGCTTTGAAACCGCTTCTAAACGCTATTGGCTGAAGTGCTGCTGGCTAGATCCTTATACCGTTCGTAATACTGAAAAACCCTGGCAATATAGGAACGGGTGGCTTTGTAAGGGGGAATGCCGTTATACTGCCTCACCTTGCGGGCCCCGGCATTGTAGGCTGCCAGGGCCAGGCGGGTATCGCCGTCGAACCGCTCCAACTGGATCTTGAAGTAACGGACGCCGCCGTTGATATTGTGCTCAGGATCAAACCGGTCTTTAACCCCTAGTGAGTCGGCGGTCGCCGGCATCAGCTGCATCAAACCAGCCGCACCACGGTTGGATACCGCCCGCGGATTATAGCTCGATTCGGCCATAATGATCGCCTGAATCAACGCGGCTTCCACACCATGTTTACGACCGGCCTGCTCGATAATCGCATGATAACCGGTCTTGACCCGTAAAGCTGAATTCTTTGGCGTTCGGTTCGCCTGCCGGGGTGTGGTTTTTGCCACTGACTGGTCAAGGTGTGTTTCGACCGGCTCGATCTGATGTGAAACTGCGAGCTTCAGATCGGGCAGTCTACCGCGCATGGCGGCGTCATGTACACCGGTGCTGTGACCCGGAGCCAGCAATACAACCGCCAGAGTAACCAGCACTATATAGAGACCCAGCCGCAATGCTATCTCCTTCCGGCTGGAAAAATGAACGATCCCTTTCATCGGGGGACCTCCGTATCTTTGTCTGTACGTAGAGGGGTTGGGAAGCATCGAAATGGAACGATGTTACCTACCCCACATAAATAAAACATTGCATCTGGTATGTCAATAGCAACGGAACCACAACATGTGGTATACGTGTCCGCTCTAAAATAGGCATGTATTCAGCGAACTACACACCCGATTCGAAAGATAACTGAGAAAAATGATAAGGCTGAGATTGGATGTGTCAACTGGACATAGGACGGATATCAGCGGATCTGTTGTTGAAGCTTATGCCAGAGTTCTTTCACCTGAAGCCTGGTTTCAGCCTCGGTACCGCCATTATCGATGACATAGTCGGCACGCGTCAATTTTTCGTCGATGGGCAGTTGGGATGCAATCATTTTCAAAGCAGCGGTTTTGCTGATGCCATCGCGGGCCCTCAGGCGGGCCACCTGCTGATCCGGGCTGGCATATACCAGGAGCACTTTCGTAAACAAGGTTTGCAGGTTCATTTCCATGAGCAGTGGGACGCCCGCCTGGATGATGGCTCCGGGGTGTTCCGTGGTGAGACGCTTAATTTGGCGGCGGTATTCCGCAAAAATTGGGGCATGGGTCAACGCTTCCAGTTTGCGACGCTGGTCGGGGTTGTTGAATACCAGGGTCGCCATTTTTTCGCGATCCAGGGTCCCGTCAGCGTGCAGGACCATTTTTCCGAAATGGGCGACAATGGCTTGCAGAGCCGGGCGACCCGGTTCGACAACCAAGCGGGCCAATACGTCAAAATCGATGAGCGGCGCCCCCAGTTCCACAAGCAGGGCGGATACGGTTGATTTGCCGCTGGCAATACCCCCTGTAACGCCGAGAACAAACGGTTCGTTTATTGTCTGTCGGCTGGCCATATGCGCCTTCTCCTTGCAACCTATACCCACTGAGGCTGACTTGATGTAATATACTACCTGCGGAGAGTCAACCGGCTACGGCTATACGTTCATCAGTTGACCCCCGGCCACCTTTCCAGTATGTAAGGCTCTGTTTCCTGCCGCAACTTCTTGACATTAACCCTAACTCTCGGAATTCGTGAAAGCTCGGGCCCAATGTCGGTATCAGGATCTACATCGCTATCGAAATCGAGGTCAGCATGACGTTTCCGCACCCAATTTCGATCCCGATACCGCTTGCGATTTCGATTTAGGCTGAAACTTGAAAGTTGAATTAAACGATATTCGAACCGTTCCCAACGAGAGGAGCATGGTATGCAGCTTGATTTGAGCAGCGTCGAAGAGATGGACCAGGAGCAGCTCCCGCACTTTATCCTCGATGCGTTCAGACGCATCGTGGTCCACTACGGACAGTGGCTGGCCCAGGCGGAACACCAGTTCGGCCTGGAAAAGGCGCTGGAAATTGAAGCATCGGTTTGGGAGGCCAGTTTCAGCAATCAGATAACCCGCCTCGGTAAGACCCTGGGGTTTGAGGTTGCCGATGGGTTGCCTGCTTTCCTGGAATCTTTGGACCGCGAAACCGCCACCAATCTTATTAAAAGCCTGGCTGTCAACTGGCTGGCCAACGACGGCATCTGGTTCCAGGCGATTGAAAAAAAACGCGGCATGAACGACGCCAAACGGTGTAACGATACCTGCTGGTCACGTTACTCTCCGTTTGAAGCTGCCCGGATCAAGGAACTTTTGAGCCTGCCGCACGATGGCGGCCTGGATGCCCTGCAAAAAGCCCTGGCCTATCGGATGTACGCCCAGATCAATGAGCAATCCATCGAACAAACCGACGCCCAAACACTTGTCTTCTATATGAACAATTGCCGCGTGCAGGCTGCCCGCCAGCGCAAAGGGCTGCCCGACTATCCCTGTAAATCAGCCGGGTTGGTCGAATACCCCACCTTCGCCACCGCCATCGACCCCCGCATCCGGACCGAATGCGTCGGGTGCCCTCCGGACGAGCATCCCGACGAATGGTTTTGCGCTTGGAAATTTACCCTGGTGGAAGCATAAAAAAGGGGCCCTCCAGGGCCCCTGTGATTAGCTTTTAGCCTTTAGTTGTTAGCTTTTTAAAAACCTTGAATCACCTGCTTTTCCTCACTGCTAACAGCCAATGGCGAATCGCTTATGAAGTCAAAGTGCTACCCGTCATACACAACCGCTACAATGGTCGCCTTGCTACCCTTGGCAGAGAGCACATGGGGGGTCGTGGAAAGGTAGTAGGCACTGTCCCCGGGATACAATTCGAAAGACTCTTCACCGATCTTTAGCAAAACCACTCCGTCCAAAACAAAAATGAACTCCTCGCCTTCATGGACGGAGGCCTCTTGGTCCGGATAGTCTTCCAACTGGACGACCAGGGCCTCCATGTGGCGGCCTTTCACTTCGGGTGCCAGGCTTTTGTAGGTATACAGCTTCTGACCGCCGGATTTGGATGAGGTGGACCGCACCGTCGCCTTGCGCTCATCTTTGCGGGTGATGGAATATAGACGGTCGCCCTGCCCGGACACCAGGCGCCCCAGGGCACTGTCCAGGGCTTTGGACAGTTTGATGACGGTTCCCAGCTGCGGTTGGATCTCATTTTTCTCGATCTGTGCCAGCATCTCGATATCAAACCCGGTCATCTTCGACATGGCATCGAGGGTCATGCCTTTGTCTTCCCGCAAGGCTTTAATTTTCTGGCCCAGGGCCTCCACGCCCTGGTCGTCCCGGGCTTCGATGTCGCCGGTAAGATCTTCGAAAAAGTCAACATTGATATGGGGTTTCTCGCTGTTTTTCTCCATTTGAAACTCCTGCGTGCTAGTCCTGTTAACGTTCCAGGTGCCGAGTGAGCCAGGTTAGGCCCGATACTGTTCGGGCAGGTTCGCCTTCGCTGCCCAACCGGCCGGCCATTGCTGATTCGGGGTTTCTCCCAGTTTTTCCTTTCTTTTCTTGAGCCCCGGACGGGCATACATCATGTGGCCTTCTTTCAGGGTACGGCCATTAATGACCGCCTCCGACCGCAGTCGTTGACCAACGGTTTTCTCCAAGGCACGACCCAACCAGAGCATGCGGTCCACATCGTAGCCGTGTTCGATGCCCATTTCGTCAACCTGGACCAGCAGATCTTCTATACAGGTCAGGCCCACATACCGGGGATCGTCATAGTAATAATCTCCGGTGCCCTTGACCGGGCAGTCGTCCAGGAAGTTGGCCGGCTGGCCGCCGAGACCACCCAGGGTGGCTTCGAAATTGGTGATGCCGGCCTGTAGGGCTGCGAGAGCCGAGGATGAGGCCACTCTTTTTGTTTCATGGAAATGGGCGATGTGCAAGTCCGTATTGGGCATTTCGTCCAGAATCATGGAGAAATAGCGGTAGACGTCCGGTGCGGAGGCGCTGCCGTCATGGTCGGCATGTTCGATATCATGCGCGCCGATTTCCAACCAGCGTTTGGAAAATTCCACGGCGTCTTTCATATCGGTAGCCCCGCCGATGGGGCTGCCCCAGATAGTGCTCACGGTGCCGCACATCATGATACCGGCATCGTTGCATTTTTTAATGCTGCGTTCACATTCGGCCCAGTAATCCGGCAGGGTGGTGCCGGAATTGGCAAAGTGGTGCTCTTCTTCCGTGCTGACCATCATAAGAATACGGTCCGGACCGATGCCCCGCTGTTTCAGGTCGATGGCCCGATCCACCGCGGATTCCCGGATGGTAATGGCGGTCAGCACAATGTCATCGTAGTTAATGCCCCGGCGCTCACATTTTGATTTGAAACGATCGCTGCGCAGGTGGGTGAGCAGCTCTTCGGCATCCCGGAACTGGGGCATGAGATAGGGATTGCCGAGGTTGGTGACCTCGATATTCCGGCAGCCGGCAAAAATGAGTTCTTCCAGGTAGAATTTTTTGGCTTCTGTGGAGATGAACTTTTCCAGGTGTTGAAACCCATCGCGAACGGTAATGTCGCCGATGGTTACTTTTCTGGGCATGCGCGGGAAAATTTTCCAATAATCATATTCGGTCATGGTGTCCTCCTTATTAAAGTAATGTTCTTATATCTGAATTTTACTCACCTTTATAAACTGGTTTACGCTTCTCCTTAAAAGCCGCCAGGCCCTCGAGGCGATCCTGGGTGGGAATACAGACCCAGTAGGCATTGGATTCAATGGCCATGCCGGTGTTGAGGTCTGTCTCCAGACCGTAGTTGATCGCATACTTGGCCTGTTCAATGGCCACAGGGCCGGTCTCGCAGATCATGGCGGCCATCTGATGACATTCATCCAACAGGGCCTCCGGCTCACAGACGGAGTTGACCAGACCGATCTCCAATGCTTCGGCCGCAGCCACCCGCCGGCCGGTAAAAATCAGCTCCTTGGCCTTACCTTTGCCCACCAGCCGGGGCAGGCGCTGGGTACCGCCGGCGCCCGGAATGATCGCCAGGCGGGTTTCGGTAAGCCCCAGGGACGCGTTCGTCGAGGCGATACGGATATCGCTGGCCAGGGCCAGTTCTGTTCCGCCGCCGAGAGCGATGCCATTGACCGCGGCAATCACCGGCTTGTTGAGGTTCTCGATTGTGGCAAACAAATCCCGGATGGTAAAAATGTACTCTTTAACCTGGATCGGCGTCAGGGTCGCCCGTTCTTTCAAGTCCGCGCCGGCGCAAAACGCCTTTTCACCGGCAGCCGTGATGATGATGACCCGTACGTCAGGTTTGAAGCGGATTTGATCGACCTGTTTTTTAAGGGCGTGCAGCAGTTCAAAGTTCAGGCAGTTCATCACACTGGGCCGGTTCAACGTCAGGGTCACGACCCCATCTTGTTCCGCGGTCAGTAATACTTGTGCCTCCATGGACTTCCTCCCTCAACTGGTTTGGTGCCGGCCTGGAAATCCGGTATCCGGCAGTGGCGGCTAACAGCCGATATATCTGGAAATGACGATCCGCTGCACTTCCGATGTGCCTTCGCCAATATCCAGTAGTTTTTGGTCGCGATAGAAACGTTCTACCGCGTATTCTTTCATGAGGCCGTAGCCACCGTGAATTTGGACAGCGTGATTGGCCACCCGGCCCATCAGTTCACTGCAGTACAGCTTGGCCATGGCGGCTTCTTTTTCGAACGGACGTTTCTGGTCCCGCAGCCAGCAGGCTTTGTACATCAGGTTCCGGGCGCATTCGATCTCCAAGGCGCAGTCGGCCAGTTTAAACGCCACGGCCTGAAACTTGCTGATGGGCTGGTTGAACTGCTCGCGCTGTTGGGCATATTTCAGGGCTGCTTCATAGGCCCCTTGAGCCCCGCCCAATCCCATGGCAGCGATGGACAGGCGGCCGCCGTCCAGGGTCTTGAGCATTTGGTGAAAGCCGTCCCCCTTTTTACCGAGGATGTTGTCGACCGGAACCCGGACATTGTCGAAATAAAGTTCAGCGGTATTGGACGAACGCCACATCATTTTCTTTTTCATTTCGACGGCTTTGAATCCGGGTGTGCCGGCTTCGACCAGGATACAGGAGTACTCCGGCTTGCCGTTGTCGCGCTCCCCGGTAATGGCTTGCACGGTAACGCCCATGGTCATGTCGCAGGCGGCATTGGTGATAAAGATTTTAGATCCGTTGATCACCCACTCGTCACCGTCTCTAACGGCGGTGGTCTTGCTGCCGCCAGCATCGGACCCGGCCGTGGGTTCGGTTAACCCAAATCCCCACAGCCCTTCGCCGGCGCAGAGTTTCGGTAGATATTTTTTCTTCTGCTCTTCAGTGCCGAAATAGTAGAGTGGGCCGATGCCCAGTGAGTTGCCGGCCGCAATGGTAGCGGCCTGCGAACCATCCACCCGCGCAATTTCCTCGACGGCAATGATGTATGCTAGATAGTCCATTTCCTGGCCTTCATAGGCTTCGGAAACGAACATTCCGAAAAGGCCGATCTCCCCCATTTTCCGGGTTAGTTCCGCGGAAAACGCCTCTTTTTCATCCAGTTCGGCAGCCACCGGCGCGATCTCGCTCTGGGCGAACTTGCGGACTTCCTTTCTGATCATCTCCTGTTCTCTGGTGAGGTCAAAATCCAAGGTACCCTCCTTTCCCGCGTTCCAAAACCGGAAACCTGGCAGGCAGGTTAAACTGGCTTTTTCATTCCTTTTAATACAAAATTTTCGTAGATCTCCGCGATATCATCCACGGCCAGGCGGCCCGCCGGTTTGAACCAAAAAGCCCCCGCCGTGCAAAGGGTCAAAACAGCATAAGAGAGGATTTTAACATCCCCCTCATCAAAGATGCCCTGTTTGCGCCCCTCGTTAATGAGGTCTTGAAAGATCCCCTCGTATTCGTCGCGTTTGCCGACAACCACCTGATAGTGCTCAGCGGACAGTCCCCGCAGTTCACTGGTGGCGATAAAGGTCTCCTTCTGCTGTTCCAGATGGAACTGCACATGGCCGTGCACAGCCGCCCGCATCTTGGCCTCAACCCCCTCTGATCCGGCCAGTCCGGCCTTCAAATGGTCCAGCAGACCTTCCATGGTGGATTCCATTATGAAAAAAAGCAGGTCCTCTTTGCTGGGATAGTGATAGTAGATGCTGGCCTTCTGAATGCCGCATCCTTTGGCGATATCACTGATGCTGGTGGCAAAATAGCCTTGCCGGAAGAACAGGTCCACCGCAACGGTTTTAATGGTGTCTTTCATACTGGTCATAGGGACCTCTGGGTTGTGGCGGATGAAACAAACTCTGCTTACCGACCGACCGGTAGGCTGGCTTTTTTCTATTTCCCACAGGCCGGTATTGTTTGTCAAGTTAAAAACCAGGGGGGACCCGGGTTGTTCTGTTTTCCGGTGATGCTCCTTACGAGGCAGGTGTGGCAATGGGCACCGAATTGAGGCTAACCGGGTTTTTTTCATGGCCCGGCGCCTGACAAATCTGGATAATCCTATATATTACAATAGGTTGTATAGCGCCTGAGACGAGAAGCCAACTCAAAAACTGGATTTTGGTTCAAAATGACGCGAAGCTAATGCCTAACGTGGTGCAAGGCGGCCACGAGGTTCCCCGCGTAGCGGGATTTTCCTCTAATCAGTTCTCAACGGTGGGTCGCAACCTGGAGAAATACTGTTGTATTTCGAGGAGTTGAACCGAGCGCCCAACGCCAAGTTTGGACCCAAAGACTTTTTTGAGATGGCTTCTAACACCCATGGCGGTCATCAGGTCCACAGGTACATAAAACAGGCGATGTAAATTAAAGATACCACGGCCGCGATGGTCATTTTGAGATGCGATAGTCCGGTTACGGTGCGGAGGGCGGCATACACCACGGCAGCCGCGTTGACAGCAGCTACAAGGGTAAAAACCGCCAGCACCGGCCCCAGGCATCCCGCCTGCAGGGCCGCCAGTCCCGGGGCTACGGGCCAGAAAGCAATTGCCGTTGCTCCCAGGCCCATGTAAACCGGGCCAAAAAGCGGGCTACCACCGATACCCCGGCAGAAAACCCAGAGAAAAAGGGCGGCGCCCGCGTGCATCAAAAAAGCGACGGTAGCGCCGACCATCAGGATCAGCAGGGCGTTGTAACCGGCCCCGGCCGAACTGCTCCCTTTGAGGAGCGGTTGGCTGAAATAAATCGCCGCTAGGCCATAGATCAATCCGAGCACCATGACATTGATACTGCAATACGGTAGGGTCAAGCCTCTGTCGAACATACTCCGAATGGCGGTACTTTTCAGGCCCAGCAACTGGAGCATGTGCTTCGGATAGGATGCTATGAACTGTCTTATCATCGATTTTCCGGCCAGCGCTATTTCCATGGGTTTTCCTTTTATCTTTTCAACATTTCCGGGGCCCGGCAAATGCGCGGGCCCGCGTGAAAAAGGACGGTACCCCTTTCACGCCACGTTTAAATAAGGTATCCGCAGCCGATCTGCGCATACCCGCAGGATACTACCAGGGCTGTAGTCCCCAGATGAGAACCGCCGTGCTGATAATCACAACCGATACCGGCAGCGTTAGGCTGCTGTAGCGCTCTTCGGAGTACTCCGCACCCCAGCCGTGGATTCGGTCGACAACTTTGCGATCTTCCAGGGTCGGCGCCCATTTTTCAAGCGCCCCAATCCGGTTGAAGAGCATGGAGAGGACGATGAACAGGATAAAACTCAACGGGACCGTCACCATGCCGCCGGACATGCCCAACTTGGCAACCAGACCCTTGCCGACGCAGATACTCGGAATAACGTGGGGCGAAATGATGATGAAGATCACCCCGCACACGATCGAGGAAACCATCAGGGCTAGTTTGTTGGCTTCTTTCCACCAAACCCCTAGTAAAATGCCCGGAGTCGCAGTGGTAGCCAACAGGCCAAAGGCCCACAAGATGCTTGTAACGAGGAACTTGGGCGGTTTGAAGGCCAGGAGGATGGCGGCGATACCACCCATGGCCAGGGCCACATAGCCCCAGCGCATCTTTTTGTTGGCTGCCATGTCCGGGGCCAGCACACCAAGCATGTCATTGCCCACGAGGCCGGCAATTGCCATGAGGTTGCCGCCGATGGTGGAGAGTCCGGCCGCCAGAGCGCCGCCCATGACGAAGGCCGCCACAAGGGTCGGGTTGTAGAACACGTTGAGAATCAGGACGGTTTGGTCCGGCTTAAGGATCTCACGACCGGTGGTTGCGGTGAAGTAGTTGCCGGCAAATCCGGCGGCGTAACAGCCGGAGAAGAGAAGCCCCAGGAAAATCGCAAACCAGACCACGGCCCAACGCGCATTTTTAACGCTGGAAGAGGTGAACACCTTCATGGCCAGATGCGGCAACGCGATGGGTCCCAGCGTGAAAGCCGGAATCAGAGCGAAGTACCACCGATAGTCATATTTCATATCGAAAAATGTCGGTATCTGGGCCAGCATGCTCGGCACCATGTCACCATAGGCCAACGGTGGAAACCACCAACCGGAAGATCCCATGGCTTTCATGATGGCGCCCATGGGCACGATCATGGCCACGGTCATAACGACCATTTGAAAGGCAGCATTGTACGTAGCGCCGTACATACCACCCAGGGTGATAAAACCAACGGTGGCCATGCCGGCCACGATCAGGGCCGTGTTGTACGGCACGCCGAACAGCAGTTCAAATGCCCGTCCCAGGCCGATCATCTGGCCCAGGGCGTACATGACCATAATCAGCATCATCCAGACCACCACCGTAATGGTGGCGCCGTTGCCGTAGCGGGCCTTGATAAAGGTGCCCGGCGTGAAGGCTTTCATCCGGCGCAGGCTGGTCCCATACAATAGGGTCAACAACGGAATGGAAATCGCCCACTGAATCCAGAGGTAGACGAACGGCACCTGCAGTTTCTGGATCAGGGCGATGACGCCCAAAAACGTCGCCAGGCTGGCCCAGGTGGCGGCCATACCCAGCCCGTTGGTCACCGGGCCAACGGAAAACCCGGCCGCGTAAAAGTCTTCTTCGCTGGTGGTTTTGCGGGCAGAGAGCCAGCCCACGTAATAGAAGATACTAAAGAGAACGATGACCACACCGATCCCTATCCAAACATTACTCAGAGCATATTCAGCTGGCATAGTTATGTCCTCCTTTAGTCGTCCAGGTTGACCTGCTCGGGTTTGTGGCTGGCCGCAAACTCATCCATTTCATCATCAAATTTGTTGCACACGACCGTCATGGCCAGACTGACGGCCGCCATGCCGAACCAGCCCAGCAAAATGGGCAGGATGTACTGGGTCGGGAACCCCCATAAGGTTCCGGTCTGCAGTTTCGGAAAGAGTACAAAGATTGAAGCCGAATGCCCCATCAGGAGGAACAGAATGGAGAAGATAATCGTCAACCATATTTCTTTGCGGTATAGTTTTTCCTTCATAAAAACTCCCTATCAGGTTTTCAGTGGGGTTCACCGGACAGCAGCCGAACCAACTTGGGCCGCTGTCCGGTATCAAGGCAAGCGCTGGCAACAAGTAGGATTAACGCCCCCACTCAGCATCGCGCAGTTCGATCCGGCGGATTTTGCCGCTGACGGTTTTGGGCAGTACGTCCACGAAGTCGATTTTACGGGGATACTTGTAAGGGGCCGTCACGTTCTTGACATGGTCTTGCAATTCCTTCACCAGTTCGTCATTGCCGGTAAAGCCGGGAGCCAGGATAATGAAGGCTTTGACGACTTCCCCTCGGGTTTCGTCCGGGCTGGATACAACCGCAGATTCTGCCACGGCCGGATGCTCGATGAGCGCACTCTCAACTTCGAAGGGCCCGATCCGGTAGCCGGATGTTAGGATAACATCATCACTGCGTCCGACGAACCAGAAGTAGCCGTCTTCATCAACAGTCGCCCGGTCGCCGGTCAGGTACCAGTCTCCCCGGTAGGTGGAAGCAGTCCGGTCCGGCTCTTTCCAGTATTCCTTGAACAATCCCACCGGCCGATTCGGTTTGACCCGCACGGCGATATCCCCTTCCGAATTCGGGGGCAGCACGTTACCGTCCTCATCGATCACCTGCAGGTCGATACCCGGCGTGGGTTTGCCCATAGAACCGAAACGCGGCTCGATACAGGGGAAGCTGCCGCACAGCAGGACGGTTTCGGTCTGGCCGTAGCCGTCGCGAATGGTGCAACCGGTGGCATTTTTCCAAACATCGATGATTTCCGGATTCAGCGGCTCACCGGCCCCGACACAATGCCGCAGGTGGGGGAATTTGTAACCACTTAAATCCTGCAGTACCAGCATGCGGTAGATAGTGGGGGCTCCGCACATGGTGGTCACCGGATACTTGGCCAGGAGGTCGAGCGTTTCGACCGGATCAAACCGGTTGGTATGCTGGATGAACTGGGCGGCACCCTGGTTCCAGGGACCGAAGTAGCTGCTCCAGGCGGCCTTGGCCCACCCGGTGTCGCTGACGTTCCAGTGCATGTCGTCTTCCTTCAAATCCAACCAGTATTTACCGGTGACCTGATGTCCAATTGGATAGGAAGCATGGGTGTGCAGCGCCATTTTCGGAAACCCGGTGGTTCCGGAAGTAAAATAGACAATGCAGTTTTCATCGCTTTTGGTGTTCTCCGTAGTGAACTCCTCGGATGCGGCATTGACGGCCTCGGTGTAAAACGTCCAGCCGTCGCGAGGTTCGGTAATGACGATCCGGGACTTGACGGTGGTACACTGGGCGGCCACCTTGTCGAACTTCGCCGCGATCTCGTTGTTGGTGATGATGCAGGCAGCTTCGGATTTGTTCGCCCGGAACTCGAGGTCCTTGGATGTCAGCTGGGTGGTACCGGGGGCGATTACCGCGCCCATGCGGATACAGGCGGTAAAGATTTCCCACCACTCGATGTTGCGAGGCAAGACCACCATAACGACATCACCGCGTTTGATGCCTTGGGCGGTAAGCACGTTGGCAAGTTTTTTGGAAGCGATGCTGATGTCGCGGAAGGTTCGCTTTTCTTCACTCCCGGAATCATCGACCCAAAGCATGGCCAGTTTATCTGGATCCGCAGCCCACTTGTCGATGACTTCGCCTGCAAAATTGAAATACTCGGGAACATCCCACTTGAATTCCTTGTACTCCTTTTCGTAATCAACCATGTTGAATGCTTTTTTCAACATTGTACCACCCTCCTCTACCGTTTGTGCTTCCACAGCGTGCACTGCGGAAAGGTTAAAAGACACCACCAGGAAAAATAAACAGGTCTAATTTGCTGAAGGGTATTTATGAAAAGAAAGGCAGAAAATCAATCGGCGCAAAGCCGATTTTGAGGTAGGCAAAACACCGGCCGGCTTGTAGGTTTTTTACCTACAATGGGATGGATAATTTTTGATATCAAATAGTTATAAGTTAAAGCCGGTTAGGCGTCTTAATCAGATTTGCTTGCTTTATCCCAGTGAATGGCATACCGGACCAGTTCGGTAGCGTGTTTGAGATTAAGTTTTTCCTTGATCCGCTCCCGGTAGGTCCCGATGGTTTTTATACTCAGGTGAAGTTTGCGGGCGATTTCGCGGGTGGTAAATCCCAGCCCGATCAAGCCGAACACCTCAAGCTCCCTGTCTGTGAGCCTTTCAATGGGAGCCTTGTCGGAAGCAGCGGCACCGTCGGCGATACCGGCGAGAATGTGCTCTTTCATGGCATCATTGAGATAGACTTTCCCGTCCAGAACGTTTCGTATAGCCGAAACAATGGATTCCATCGCCTCCTGTTTCATGATATAGCCCCGCGCGCCGGCCCGCAGCGCTCTTTCGGCGTACAGAAATTCGTCATGCATGGAGAGAATAAGTACCGGCAGGTTCTTATAACGCCGACTGAGTTCTTTTACCAGGTCGATACCATCACTTTCGTGCAGCGTGATATCGGCCACGACCAGATCAGGCGACAAATCTTCCACAGCTGCCAGGGCCTGGTTCAAGCTTTCGGCTCCACCCACCACGACCAGGTCATCTTCGTTATTGATCAACTCAGCCAGCCCTAGCCTGAAGATTGGGTGATCTTCTACGAGTAGTATTTTATGCCTGCCGGTCATAAGTATATCTTTGGATATTTTTGACACTGCCATATTGAGGATCGCAGCTAATCAGCCACCTTGGCGTTGCCGCCCAGCACCAGGTGAACGACCGTGCCGCCCTCGTCCTTGCTGCGGATCTCGAGCAAGGCATCAATCATCTTGGCACGAAACCCCATGATGCGCAATCCCATTCCGTCGGTCTCGATGACGGCAGGCATGCCCTGCCCGTTGTCGGTGATGGTGACCGTGCTGTTTTCCAACTCACTATGCAGTACCACCTCGATGGTATCGGCCTTGCCGTGCCGGATCGCATTGTGGACGGCCTCCTGGGCGATCCGATAAATGTGGGTGGCCACGATATTGTCGCTGACCGGAAAGGGTACGGCACACTCGAACCGGCAGGTAGTGCCGAACATGGCTTCCGCCTGGACTGCAAACTCCCGCAGGGACGATTCCAGCCCATGGTCCACCAGGTAGACCGGGCATAGGCCCCGGGCCAGTTGCCGGGATTTGGTGACAGCCGCCTTTAATAGCTGGGTGATCTTGTCGGCCAGGTCTACTACTTGAGATTGGGAATCGAGCAGTTTGTTGTGCAGGACTTGCCCAAGGCCCTGAATACCGATCAGGTGGGGACACAGGTCGTCGTGGAGGTCCTGGCCGATTTTCTGTCGTTCGCGATCGCCAATGTCCATCACCTCCCGTTCCAGTCTTTTTAAATCGGTCACATCGCGATGAATGATGACACTGCCCGCGGGCTGGCCGTCCCGATCTTTGTAGACCGCACCGCGGATGCTCACATCGATGAGCTTACCGCTCTTGGTATACCGGCAGGTATCGACACTGGAAAGCGAACGGCCCGCGGAAATGGTCTGCAGGCCGCGGCGGGTTTCCTCCCAATTTTCCGCGGGCACGAAATGGTTCATCTTCTGCCCGGCACACTCTTCGAGCGTCCACCCGAACACCTTTGTAAATTCGCGATTGAGATAGGTGACCCGGCCATCCATATCATAGACGATAATCGGATCCGGGGCGGCCTCCATGACCGACCGGTAGCGGTCTTCACTCATCCGCAAAGCCTCCTCGGTCATCCGGCGCACATGGATCTCATCTTCCAGATTCTGACTGTAGGATTCGAGTTTATCCATGAACACGTTGAAGTAGTGCACCAAGCGCCCGATCTCATCACTGGATTTGCGGGTAACCCGCACGGAAAAATCACCGGCCGCCCCCTTTTCAAGACGATTGATCAACTCACCGAGTGGGTTGGCAATCCCGGCGCCGATGAATGAAGAAATTGGCAACACCAGCAGCAAAGACGGTGAAAATGATGACGTGATTGACAGTATCCAGAGGCGAGTAAAATTCATTTAGGTAGCTGGAAGAGGCCACAATCCAGTCGTACTCTTCGATATAATTAGAGATCACGATTTTTTCCCGCTCTTGTTTTTCGTCGGGGTTTTTCCAGGGATAGACCAGTTTGCCGCTCTTTTTATCCAGCATGGTTTTAACCGGCTCTGGCGGCATTTCCGTCTGCTGTAAAATATTGACGCCCTGCAGCCGGGGATGGATAATCAGGTGGCCGCTGCCGTCAACCACAAAGGAATAGCCGGTCTGGCCGAAACGCAGAGACAAGAGGCTCTGGCGAAAGTCGTCTATATTGACAAGCGCTGTAAACTCGTCCCGGTAAGACGAGACATCGATGATCCAATCCCAGGGCTCGAAGTAGACCATATACAGGGCTTTAGGCCGGGGGCGCGCTTCGCCGGGATTTTTCCAGTCATATTCAAGATACCCCTCCTTGCGGGCAATCATCTCTTGGACGAACCCCTGGTTGGAAATGTCGACACCCACCCAGGCTGTCTTGGGGTGGATGGCCATGACCCCCCGGCTGTCCACACAGGCAATATAGCCGGTCTGCCCGATTTTCTGACTGAGCAGATTATCCGCGGCCAACTGTTTGGCCTGGTCTTCGGACAGCTCTCCAGCCTCGTAGCGGGAATAGAAGTAGCGCACCATGTCCAGGTTCTTTTCCGCCGCCGCTCGCAGGTAATTTTTAATGGAGACCGATACCGAGGTCCGCACCATGTTCAAGATGGCAGCGGTCGATTTTTTCAACTCATTTTCGATATTGGCCTCAACAGTCCGTTTCAAAACGGAATGGGTAATGAAACCACCCAGGGCCAGGGTAAAAATGAAAATCGCCGTGTAGCTGAACAGCAGTTTATTGCGAACCGGCAAATTCCGAAATAATTGCAGGGGATTCATGGCGCACCTTCTCTGGGGCCTTGCGACCGTTGGTTTAAAGAGCCCCAATTTATTATGCGCTAAGGCGCAAATCAATCTAATTGTTTAAAATACCCCCTTTTTTTTGAATGACCCAAAAAAAAGTTCAGCTACAGCAAACAATTCGCTTGACATTGGCACTTTTACAGCGCTATTTATGACCGAGCGCTCGCTCAATTTTTCAACTTATATTGGGCTCAAATCGGTAAAAAGGTGCAAAACACATTGAATAACAGACACACCAACACGGTCGTCGACATACCTACGCAGATAAAAAACCAAGACCTGGTTGAACTGCGCCGACGCCAGATTATCGATGCGGCCGTTCAGTTGTTTATCGAAAACGGGTTTCACAAGACCACCACGCGCCAGATCGCCCGGGCGGCGGGCCTTTCCATCGGATCGCTATACGAATACATCGAATCAAAAGAGGATGTGCTGTACCTGGTCTGTGATGCGATCCACGCCGAAATTGAACAGGGCGTCAGCGAGGCGCTGAATCGCAAAGGAAAAGGCCGCAACTCCCTGGCGGAAGTCATCCGGGAATATTTTCTGGTCTGCCACCGCATGAACGACCATATTTTACTGATATACCAGGAGACCCAGTCCCTGCCGCCCCAGTGGCGTAACAAAGTGCTCGAGAACGAAGTGCGGATCACCGGCATCTTCATGCAGGTATTGGCCAAGCTGATCGACAAAGGGGAATTGCCTGCCCTACAGGAAAAGTTTATCGAACTGGTGGCTCACAACATTACCGTTCTCGGACACATGTGGACGTTCCGTCGCTGGTATCTGGCCCGGCATTACCGCATTGAGGATTACATCGAAATGCAGTCCGAATTTATCCTGGGAATCTGTAATGCCGGTACAATATAGTTCTAACAGCGGTTAATGAGTTTGACTGAAAAAAATTGAGGAGGAGCAAATGCCCGCCGACATCCAAGTCTACCAGCCTGAAAACAACGTCAGAATTGTGACCGCCACATCCCTGTTTGATGGCCATGATGCTTCTATCAACATCTTCCGGAGAATCCTGCAGGCCAGCGGCGCAGAAGTAATTCATCTCGGTCATAACCGTTCGGTCAAGGAAGTCGTTGATGCAGCCATTGAAGAAGATGCCCAGGGTATAGCCGTCTCCTGTTACCAGGGTGGCCACGTGGAATTTTTCAAATACACGGTCGACCTGTTGAAGGAAGCCGGCGCCCCGCACATCATGGTATTCGGCGGCGGCGGCGGCGTCATCGTGCCGGAAGAAATTCGGGAACTGGAAGCCTACGGTGTCACCAAAATCTACTCACCGGAAGATGGTGCCCGCATGGGCCTGCAAGGGATCATCAACGACATGGTGCAGAAAATGGATACGGCCCCGCGGGTAACCGAAACCGATTTCGACCTGTCTACCCTGTCCACGGACAATAAACTCATGGTGGCCAACGCCATTACCGCGGCTGAACAGGCGAAGGCCAGCGAAAACGGCCACCTCGAAAAACTGCGTTCTGAACTCAAAACCCTGATCAAAGACCGCCGTGTACCGGTCCTCGGTATCACCGGCACGGGTGGTGCGGGTAAGTCTTCGCTGACGGACGAATTGATCCTGCGCATGCTGCACGACCTCAAAGATATCAATATCGCCATTATCAGTGCGGATCCATCCCGTCGGAAAACCGGGGGGGCGCTGCTGGGCGACCGCATCCGCATGAATGCCATCGGCAATCCGCGTATCTACATGCGGTCACTGGCCACCCGGCGTTCCCATACCGAAATCCCCGATGCCCTGGCCGAGTCGATCGAAGTCGCCAAAGCCGCCGGCTACGACCTGGTCATCGCTGAAACCGCCGGTATCGGCCAGGGGGACTCGCACATCATCGACCTTGTAGATCTCTCCCTGTATGTCATGACCAGTGAGTTCGGGGCCGCCTCCCAGCTCGAAAAGATCGATATGCTCGATTTCGCCGACCTGGTTGTCGTCAACAAGTATGAAAAACGCGGCGGCGAAGATGCCGTCCGGGATGTCCGTAAACAGGTCCAGCGCAACCGCAATGCCTTTGATAAAGCTCCCGATGACATGCCGGTCTTCGGGACCATCGCCTCCAAATTCAACGATGACGGCGTAACCGCTCTGTATCATGCCCTCCTGGAAATGATAGCCGCCAAGACCGGAGTGGAGTTCAAATCCAGCCTGCCCAGACCGCAGGCCAAGGAATCTTCTTCCAAGACCATTATCATACCCCCGGAACGCACCCGCTATCTGGCGGAGATCGCCGATACAATCCGTACCTACCACCAGCACACCGAAGATCAAGCCGATGCTTTGCGGCGGGTGTGGCACTTGCAGGAAACCGCCAAAGGGCTGTCGGAAGGTGCCCTGGAGGGAGACACCGAACAACTGTTGGCGCGCTTGAACACGGAAATCGCCGCAGCGGAACAAGCCCTCGACAAAGAAACATCCGATCTACTCACCGGCTGGAATGCAACCCGCGCGGCCTACCTGCAGGATGAACTGGTATACGAGGTGCGCGGTCGGGAAATCCGGGTGCCGCTGAAGAGTGAATCACTTTCGCACCAGCAAATCCCGAAGATCGCGCTGCCCAAGTTCAAGGATCCCGGCGAAATCTATCGCTGGCTGCGCCGGGAAAACCTGCCGGGCTTCTTCCCTTACACAGCCGGGGTGTTCCCCATGAAACGCGTGGGGGAAGACCCGACCCGGATGTTTGCCGGAGAAGGTGATCCGGCCCGCACCAACCGCCGCTTCAAGCTCCTGTCCGCCTCCAGTGACGCCAAACGACTTTCCACTGCCTTTGATTCGGTGACCCTGTATGGCTACGACCCGGACCGGCGACCTGACATTATGGGCAAGGTCGGCAATTCCGGCGTGAGCGTCTGCACGCTGGACGATGTCAAGGTCTTGTATGGCGGCTTCGAGCTGTGCGCGCCGACCACGTCCGTATCCATGACCATCAACGGACCGGCACCGATCATGCTGGCCATGTTTCTCAATACCGCCATCGATCAGCAGGTGGAAAAATTTCAGGAAGCCAACGGACGGGCGCCGGATACAGCTGAATACGAGTCCATCAGGGGCCAGACCCTTGAAAATGTGCGGGGCACCGTCCAGGCGGACATTCTCAAAGAGGACCAGGGACAAAACACCTGCATTTTTTCCATCGATTTTGCCCTCAAGATGATGGGCGACATCCAGGAATACTTCATCGCCAAAAATGTCCGCAATTTCTATTCCGTCTCCATCTCCGGCTATCACATTGCCGAGGCGGGGGCCAACCCCATTTCACAGCTGGCCTTTACCCTGGCCAACGGCTTTACCTACCTGGAATACTACTTATCCCGGGGCATGCCCCTGGACAGCTTCGGCCCCAACCTCTCTTTCTTCTTTAGCAACGGCATGGATCCGGAATATACCGTTATCGGCCGCGTTGCGCGCCGCATCTGGTCCATAGCCTTGAAAGAGAAATACAGCGCTTCGGTCAGATCCCAGATGCTGAAGTACCACATCCAGACCTCCGGCCGCAGCCTGCACAGCCAGGATATCCAGTTCAATGATATTCGCACCACCCTCCAGGCCCTGTGCGCCGTGTATGACAACTGCAACAGTCTGCATACCAATGCATTCGACGAGGCCATCACCACGCCGACGGAAGAATCGGTTCGCCGGGCCCTGGCCATCCAGTTGATCATCAACCGCGAGTGGGGCCTGGCCAAAAATGAAAACCCCCAGCAGGGCAGCTTCATCGTCGAGGAATTGACCGATCTTGTAGAAGAAGCCGTCCTGATGGAATACGACCGGATAACCGAGCGCGGCGGGGTCCTGGGCGCCATGGAAACCGGGTACCAGCGCAGCAAGATCCAGGATGAATCGATCCATTACGAAGTCCTCAAGCACAGCGGCGAATTGCCCATCGTGGGCGTGAACACCTTCCGCGATCCGCACGCCGACAATGACGATTTCAACGAGGGCATCTCCTGCATAGACCTGGCCCGGGCCACCGATGAAGAGAAGGAGTCCCAGCTCAACCGGCTGGCCGCCTTTCAGGAAGAACACCAAGATGCAGCCCCGGATGCTCTGAAAAAGCTTCAGCAAGCTGCTCTGAACGGTGAAAATATTTTCGCTGAATTAATGGAGACCGTGAAAACCTGCAGCCTTGGGCAGATTACCGAGGCGCTGTATGCAGTCGGCGGCAAGTACCGCCGCAATATGTAGGTAAAGCAGGGTCCAAGGGTCCGAGGGGTCAAGGGGTCGAGTGAAAACCCTTGAACCCTCGGACCCTTGGACCCTCGAACCCTTTTTAAACTTTAGACCGGTGCTTGCCCTAACAGTTTTTAACCGTGGCAGGAGACAAAACTAATGTTCACGGGCAGGCACCGGTTTAAAAACAAACCTTTAAATCCACGGAGACCAACATGAAAGAGGCAGTCATCGTAAGTGCAGTCCGAACCCCGCTGGCCAGTTTCAACGGATCCCTGTCCGGCCTGCCGGCAACCAAGCTGGGTGCCCTGGCCATTGAGGCGGCTGTAGCGCGGGCAGGTATTGATAAGGAGGAAGTCAACGAAGTTATTATGGGACAGGTCCTGCCCTGCGGCAGCGGCCAGAACCCGGCCAAGCAGGCCGCAGTAGCGGCCGACATGCCGTGGGAGGTGGAGGCCATTACGGTAAACAAGGTTTGCGGCAGCGCTCTGAAAGCCGTGATGCTGGCGGCCCAAGCCGTTCAGACCGGAGACGCAGAGGTAGTGGTCGCCGGCGGCATGGAAAACATGTCGGCCGCCCCCTACTATCTGGAGAAAGCCCGCTTTGGATACCGCATGGGGCCGGGACAGCTTCAGGACCATATGATCCACGACGGCCTGTGGGACATTGTCAATGACTTCCATATGGGCATGTCCAATGAACTCTGCTCGGAAAGGTACAATGTTTCGCGTGAGGATCAAGACCGCTACGCCGTGCAGTCTTACGAGCGGGCTTTGGAATCCATTGCGGACGGGCGGTTCAAAAACGAAATCGTCCCGGTCGAGATTCCGCAGCGTAAGGGGGCGCCCCTGGTGTTCGATCAGGACGAATGCCCGGCGGAAACCACCTATGAAGGCGCTACCAAAATGCGGCCGGCCTTTAAAAAGGACGGGGTCGGCACGGCCGTCAATGCGTCGATTATCAGTGACGGCGCCGCCGCAGTCGTCGTCATGTCCCGTGAGAAAGCCGAAGCCCTGGGGTGTGACATCATGGCCAGCATCGGTGCCCAGGCTTCGTATGGGATCGATATGAAGTACGTCTTGGTCGCCCCGATCTGGGCCGTGCCCAAATGCCTGGCCAAGGAAGGCATTACCAAAGAGGATGTGGACCTCTATGAGATCAACGAGGCCTTTTCGGGCTCGACAGTAGCCGTCATGCAGGAACTGGAGCTGGTTGCAGCCAAAGTGAATGTAAACGGCGGCTCGGTGGCCCTGGGACACCCCATCGGGGCCAGCGGCTGCCGGGTGTTGGTCACCCTGCTGCACGAGATGATCCGGCGCGACAGCAAAACCGGCCTCGCCTCTCTCTGCCTCGGCGGTGGGGAAGCCGTAGCGCTGATTGTGAAAAGATAAAAAGTCAGGGTCCAAGGGGCCCAGGGGTCGAGGGTCCAAGTGAAAGGCTTTACACCTAAACATCACTTGAACCCTTGCTTGCCCGGGGTCTTGTCCGGCGTAGCTTGGAAAGCGAAGACGGAAGCCTTGGGCGAAGACGGGAACCCTCGAACCCTTGAACCCTTTTATTTAGAAAGGAGCTAACAATGGCTGAAATAAAGACGTTTGGTGTAATCGGTGCAGGTCAGATGGGAAACGGGATTGCCCAGGTTGCCGCAGCAGCGGGCCTCGAGGTTATCATGCATGATATTAAAACCGAATTTGTGGAAAACGGGCTGGCCGTCATCACCAAGAACCTCAGCCGCAGCGTAGATAAGGGCAAGCTGTCCGAGGATGACAAAGCCGCGATCCTGGCCCGCATCAAACCCAGTACGGACATCAAGGATATGGCGGCGGCGGATATGGTCGTAGAAGCCGCCACCGAAAACGAAAACCTCAAATTCCAGATTTTCAAAGACCTGGATGATACCTGCGCCGAGCATGTCATTTTAGCCACCAATACTTCGTCCATTCCCATCGGCCGAATCGCTGCGCAGACCTCCCGTCCGGATAAGGTTATCGGGATGCATTTCATGAACCCCGTTCCGGTTATGCGCCTGGTGGAAATCATCCGGGGGATCGCCACCTCGGATGAAACCTTCCAGACGACCTGGGACCTTTCTGAAAAATTCGGCAAGACCCCGGCCCAGGCCAATGACTTTCCGGGTTTTATCGCCAACCGGATCCTGCTGCCCATGATCAACGAAGCCGTCTACTGCCTCTATCACAATGTCGGCCAGCGGGAAGACATCGACACAGTCATGAAACTGGGCATGAACCACCCCATGGGCCCCCTGGCCCTGGCAGACCTGATCGGCCTGGATACTTGTCTGGCCATCATGGAAACGCTTTACAACGGATTCAAGGATTCCAAATACCGCCCCTGCCCGCTGCTGTACAAATATGTTGAAGCCGGATGGTTGGGCCGCAAAACCGGGCGCGGGTTCTATGAATATTAATCGGGGCTTATCCACGCCAGTCCCCAAGGAGGCAACCTAAATGCCACGCAAGAAGAAACCGCCCATGACACCGGTAGGCAAGAAGATCAAGCAGTTTAGAACCCAGAAAAAAATGTCACTGGATAACGTGGCGAACGAAACCGGCCTATCCGTCGATCGCCTGAAAAAGATTGAAGCCGGAAAGGAAATCCCACCTGTGGGCGCCCTGCTGCAAATCGCTCGTTCGCTGCAGATCGATTCCGCCCTGTTTCTAAAAGAACAGAGCGATGAAAAGCTCACCGACCGGGTCGAGGCCTATGCCAAGCGAACCTCGAACTATGCCTATACGACGCTGACACCGGGGGCCGAAAACAAGCACCTGAAAGCCTTTCGCGTTACCATCGACCCCCTGACCGACCACGAGGGTGTGGGCTACCAGCATGAAGGCGAAGAGTTTGTATATGTCCTGGACGGCAACGTGGAAATCATGGTCGGGGACCATGTCAATAAACTCGGCCCGGACGATTCGCTGCATTTCAATTCCGGCATCAGCCATAACCTGAAGAATGTGGGTGAAACGGCTGCTAAATTGATCGTCGTCATCTATGGACCCTAGGGAGCTTGCCATGTCTTATAAACTTACTGATGAACAATTGATGGTCCAGAGTATGGTGCGGGAGTTTGCCCGTAAAGTTGTGGCGACCACAGCGGCTGAGAGGGATAAAACCAAGGAGTTTCCGGCCGAAAACCTGCGCCAGATGGGCGACCTCGGGCTCATGGGTATGATGATTCCATTCGAATACGAGGGCTCAGATGCGGATACGATCAGCTACGTCCTCGCCCTGTCGGAAATTGCTTACTCATGCGCGTCCACAGCGGTGGTCATGTCGGTTCAAAACTCTATTGTGTGTGAAAGCATTTACCGCTACGGGACCGAGGAACAGAAGGAGCAGTATTTAAAACCGCTGGCCGCCGGTGAGGTCATCGGTGCGTTTGCCCTGACCGAACCCACAGCCGGCTCGGATCCGGTCAGCCAGGAAACCACGGCGGAACGCGACGGAGATTATTATGTTATCAACGGTACCAAGCGTTTTATTACCTCCGGTCAGAATTCAAAAACCGTTATCGTGACGGCCAAGTCGGATGAATCTCAGAAGCACAAAGGGATCAGCGCTTTCATCGTGGAGAAGGATACACCGGGGCTGATTGTAGGCCAGGTCGAGGATAAAATGGGGTTGCGGGCCTCGGACACGACCGACTTGATTTTTGAAGACTGTCGGATACCCGTTCGAAATCTGCTGGGCAATGAGGGCGACGGGTTTATGATCGCCATGTCCGGCCTGGACGGCGGCCGAATCGGCATTGCCGCCCAATCCATCGGTGTTGCCCAGGCGGCCCTGGATGCGGCCATCAAGTATGCCAAAGAGCGCCAGCAATTCGGTCAGTCCATCTCGAAGTTCCAGGGCATTCGGTGGGCTATTGCCGACATGGCTACCGAGATAGAAGCTGCCCGGCAGCTGGTACTATCGGCCGCCGCTATGAAGGACCGGGGCGAACGCTACACGGCTCAGGCCTCGATGGCTAAATTGTTCGCTTCTGAAATGGTAAACCGGATTACCGGCCGAGCCCTGCAGATTCACGGCGGATATGGCTTTACCAAGGACTACCCTGTTGAGCGGTTTTACCGGGATGCGCGTGTTTTCACTATTTATGAGGGTACCTCGGAAATTCAGAGGGTCGTCATCTCCAATCAGATACTCAGGGACCGGCGGAAACCATCCGGGGCGGCCAAATAAGTGTGCCTGGCAGCCCTGGAGACACTTGATATTGACATTCAGAAACCGATAACCCTATATCCGTAGACAGGTTTGCACCGCAATCTTTTTAGAAACGGTTTCAAAACCTTCAATCGGGCTCAAGGTCAAGGCAGGTGTGTGGTTCAAGCCGGAGGAATACTCCAAGTATTTCGAGGATTTGAGCTACAAGCCCAACACAGAGATTGAGCTTGAGGGAAGGTTTTGAAGCCGTTTCAACGCACCCTAAACGTCGGAGGCCCATACATGGTTCGAACAGAAATCTCGCTATTTTTAAAAAATGTCCCCGGTGAGCTGGGACGCTTAACGTCTCTCATTTCGGAAGCCGGCATTAACATTGATGCCCTCACCATCCAGGATGCGTCCGACTATGTAAAAGGCCTGTTCAAGGCCCGGGGCAAATCCCTGAAGCGGATCGCCTCTGCCGCCAGCTACAACTCGATGCGCAAGGACTCTGCCGAATATGCACTCATCCGCTTTCTCGTCGACAAGACCGACGAGACGATTGACCTGCTCTCCCGGAATGAATTCATATTTGATATCATGCCGGTCATCGCGGTGCAGTTGGACAATAAGCCAGGTGTGCTGGCTGCAATGGCCTCAAAGTTCGGCGAGGAAGGCATCAACATCAACTACGTCTACGGGTCGGTTTCGTCACCCGAGGAAAAATGCCTGTTTGTATTTTGCCCGGAAGATATCGATCTGGCCTCGAAAATTTTTGCAGACACCATATAAAAGCCTTTTTGACGATTTGCGTTAGGCTTCTCCTTCGAAGCCAGGCACGGATTCTTCAAGTGATTGGGGAAACTCCTTTTCGATTTCGTCAGGTTCCTGGGCATTATAGAGCAACAGATTTTTAAGGTGCCAGTAGCTGTCCAGATCGATTCCTTCAAAGGATACCCCCAGACCGTCTTCCTCCTGGCGGATGATTTTCCCTTTTATTGCCAACGTTAGGTTGGTTGATACGCCGGCCAGAATCAATTCCAGGTCGCAGGGGGTGCCCGCTGCCAGTCGTTTCTCGGTTTTGATAAACATTCCTTTGAGACTGATATCCCTCGAATCCGCGTCAGAAGAAATCGTCTCCCCCGCGCATTTGAGCACCACCCTCGTCTTGAAATCAATCCGGATATTTTTTCTTTTTTCAGTATCCATTTTAGCCCTTGGACCTCCTGCATGGGTGCCTGTTATCCTGCCGCATTTAGTCTTACTCCATAAATATCGCACCCACCCGACAAAGTCAATTGACCGGCGGGGCCATCCGATTGACAGAATGATTATTAAATAGTATTTTTATTCAAGCTTTTAGGGCACATCGCGAATTAAGACAACCCGTACCCGGGCACAGTATATGAAAACAGAACCTGTCATTATTCCAGTCGCCGCAGGCAAAGGTGGTGTCGGCAAATCGCTTTTGAGCGCAAACCTGGCCATCGCCTTGGCCCAGGCCGGACATAGAACCCTGGCTCTGGACCTCGATCTGGGCGGCTCCAATCTGCATCACTTTCTGGGGATCCCCAATCAATTTCCCGGGGTAGGCGATTTTCTGAAAGCCCGCCGCAGCGAACTGGTCGACCTGATCGTCTCCACGGCGCTGCCGAAGCTCAACTTCATCCCCGGAGACGGCAAAACCCCATTTATGGCCAACATCGCATATACCCAGAAATTGAAACTCATCCGCAGAATCAAAAAACTCCCGGCTGATTACATAATTTTGGATCTCGGTGCCGGTTCCTCCTTCAACACCCTGGATTTTTTTGGGCTGGGCCGGCATGGCATTACCATAACCACACCTGATTACCCGGCCATCATCAGTATGCTCGGCTTTTTAAAAAATTACTTGATCAGAGCTATCGGCCGGAATATCGCCAAGAACCGTAGTGCCAGCCTACTGCTGAAAGACTTGGTCAACAAGCCCATGGAGAACCAGGTCCCCTCCATCGAAAAACTGAAACAGGAACTGGTTCGAGAAGAACCCGAAGCGGGTGCCCTGATTTCAAAGGCCTACCGTGAGTGCCGCCCCCGCGTCATCTTCAACCGGGGCAAAGGGCCGGACGATTCCACCATGGCGGCGCAGATCAGCAACAGCCTTAAAAACATCCTGAATATAGAAGCCGACTATTTTGGTTTTATCTTTGAAGACCCGCAGGTAAACGAATCGGTCCGCAAACGGGTCCCCCTGCTCACCAATTTTCCGGAGAGTCCGGCAGCCCAAAGTATTGTCCGCATTGCCGAGCGGATTGAGAAGTACTGGACCGCTTCTATCCCCAACAGCGCCCAGATTATCTTCCAGCACGTATCCCAGACTTACGAACAAATAAAAAAATAAATTCCCGTGTTCCTTCCGGAATCCGGGAATTTATCTATTTTTTGGTTTCGCCCCCCCCTTTAAGACGCGCCGAGCATCGCAGGAAAGGGCGAGAAAGCGAAGTGCGTGTCTGAGCGCAGCGAGTTGTGCTGAGCGCGCCCTTTCCGAGAAGCGCAGGGCAGCCCGCAGGGCCGCGTCTTATGGGCTCAACAAGTCAAGAACTTCGGTAACAAAAAGTTCAGAGACATAG
>Ga0126332_10000013_pt1 | contig 90896 bp, 80 predicted proteins | sample InaspJWI42metaG_FD_94482 | JGI IMG/M metagenome (GOLD analysis project Ga0126332, IMG submission 94482) | Marine gutless worms symbiont microbial communities from Oahu, Hawaii - Inanidrilus sp. 2 OAHU.JWI-42 metaG | ecosystem: Host-associated > Annelida > Digestive system > Unclassified...
TCGCTGGGGAACACGACGGTATCTGAATATGAATTTGCTAACGGAACTTAAAAAAGAAAAAGTCGCAGCTTAACCGATGGGCCACCGAATCAAAAGTGCGAAAGATTATTGACACTACCATTGATAGTTCTCACTTGGATTCAAGTTATACCTTTGATTCTGGGTTGGATCGGTTTTGGTATAGCTATAGTTTCCTTTGTTTTGGAGGCAATATATAAAAAAAACCTGCCCCCCCCAACAAAGGTGGCAATTCTAGGTAACAAAATTCTCCTAATCACATAGTTTTAAAAGCGATTCATTACAAGTCACTGGACTTGAAAGGGAAAAACTAACGTGCTTAACGGAAATGTTTCTGGCACGCAAGTTAGCTCAAACGTTGTGTTTCTGAGAGTGAAAAGAGAGCTGATATGAATGCCGAAATCAAAACTCAAGCCATAAGCGAGTTCCTGTGATGGAAACTGTACTTCAAGGCCTAGTAGGCCTAAGTTGTTTGTTTTTAGTTGGTCTCGGCGTAAGAACTATGTTCGCACCCAAGTCAATGATCGAAATTCTTGCTGTCCAATCGGAGGGACCAGCTGGTCTCAACACGATCCGCGGCTTTCTCGGTGGCTTGTTCATCGGCTCTTCAATGGTGCTGGCCACTGGACTCATCACGGGCAATTCTACCTTTTTCCTGGCAGTGGCAATGACTATGAGTGTCGTCGTTGTCGGCCGGTGGGTGGGAATTACGGTTGATGGATTTGACAAAAAGTCGTATTCCCACTGGTTGCTGAGATGGTCATGGTGTCTATTTTTATCGCAGCTTATATCAAATTGTGAACTGATTAACTACGTTTCAGCCATCACAGCGCGGCAGAACAAATCTTGCGACTGATTCGTCGCGCACGGTCGAAGCGGATCGACACATAACAAGTGTTTGCAGACGGACCTGCCTTCAGCTGGCCGCTACTATTAGGCGTAAGGCATATCAGAGAATATAGGAGATTAGCATGCCATTAGTCACGATAAGCTTGTCTAACTCGTGGTCCCTGGAAGACCAAAAAATGATTGCAGATGGTATTCATGCTGCCATTGTTGGTGTTGGTTTTCCATTGCAAGACAGGTTTCAAAAGATACACAGGCTGCCACCGGAGCAATTCATATAGGATGACCGCCATCCGGATCTAACTGAAGCACGCTCAGAGAAATTCGTTTTGATAGAAATAATCATCTCCTTCGGTAGAAGTGTTGAATTCAAAAAGGATCTGTTAAACGAAATAGTCCAGAATTTAGGAAACCAACCAGGAATTGCACCGCATGATGTGATGGTTCTGATTGTTGAAACAGCCCGGGAGAATTGGGCCTTTGCCGGTGGAGTTCAATATTACGTGGACAAATAATATGGATTATGACACATCAAGCCTAAACGATGGGCAGCGCCTATCAGCCCCTGATGATTCCATATAAGGAGGAATTATGATTTCAGCCGTTAGCAGACCCCCCGCTGCCGATTCTACCCGAGCCTTAAAGCATTTTGAAAGCCTGCTGGAATTTGAAACCGACTGTTGGGACGTTCACCATGCCATTTCCCATAATCGCATGGATTTCGTTCTGCTGGATGTCCGGGGACAGGAACTTTTTGCAAGCGGCCACATAGATGGGGCTGTCAGTCTGCCGCATCCCCGCATTAACGCAGATACGCTCAAGGAATATCCGCCAGACACGCTGTTTGTGGTCTATTGTGCCGGTCCCCACTGCAATGGTACTGAAAAAGCAGCCATTCGTTTAGCCAAGCATGGCAGGCCGGTGAAAAAGATGATTGGTGGCGTTACCGGCTGGCTCAATGAGGGATTTCGCTTGATCAAATAAGCCTGCTCAGCTTCAACCGAGAACCTGTCTGTACCCAACCCCGCGACGCTGCTTTGGAACAATGTGCGATTCTGCCTGGCGAAAGGCGTTTTTCTGATTAGGATTTCACCCGGCCTGGATAACGCACTCGCCCGATCGGCCGTCGATAAGAAGGATCAGCGGAGTGTCCAGTTGGACGTGGGTGATGAACTCCCCCGCGCCTTTGACCGGGAGGTCTTTCATTTGGGCCCAATTCAAGAAATCGGAACGGTTCTCGTTCACCGAAATATATGGAATTCCCAGTGACGTGATGTTCTGGAAGAAATGGGACCCCTGGGATGGGTCCGCATTCAGCTGCTTGTTGCGGATTTCGATCATGGCGCCCACCCCGGAAATATCCTGCCATTTTACCGGAATGCCCAACCAGCGGTCGGCGCTGCCCCATCTTCCGGGTCCGATAAGCAAATAGGGCCGTTGCGCCGAGACCAAAGGGGCGTTGAAACTGCCAATCTCGGCCGCTATTTTAACCGTCATCCCGGCATCGAAGGCGGCGGGGTCTACGAAGAGGATATCGCTGATGTGGGTGTACTTCCCGTTGCCCAAAGCCTGACCGGATCGGCACAAGGCCCCTTCGCGGTCCTCAGGTGTGATGTTGATGTCAAATGATTCGACCCCGCCGGCCATGGGCCGCATCTGCAGGAAGTAAAACTCACGATTGCCGGCATCACCATCTCCCACGTTTAGAGAAAACTCGATCTCTATCGGGCAGCCCATCCCCTTGCGTCCCAAGGCCAGCAGTTCCTGGAGAATGGTTGCCAGGGGCAAATCATCACTGTGCAACAACCGGGAAAAGGTCAGGACTTTGGGACCCTTGATGGCGGCGGTTTCCCGAATACGGTGCTCATTGGCAATGTACGTCCCGGCCAGCAGTTTGACCGGCTGTTCATCCTGGGCATCATCGATATCGCGCTTTTCAAGGTTTGAATTGATCTGGAAGTTGAGTTCCTCCGGATAATCCTTTATGCGCAGGGCATAAAAGAAGCGCTGCGAATTTTTCAGAATATCATCGACGATCGAAAACTGGGGCAATATGTCAGGGTATGCCGGGCAGAAACGCAGGGTGCGTTCGCCCTCGACCACGGTGCGTCCCAATCCCATGGCAATGTGTGCGATACCGTCCTCGGCCTTCATCCGGGAGACCGGGTAGAAATTGTGGGACTGGGCAACGCCCGCCAGGGTCGGATAGAAATAATCGCCGTGGTCATCACCGGCCAGTTCCTGAATAATCACCGCCATGGCCTCTTCCTGGGGTTTGCCCGGCGCGTTGCGGGCGAATGCCCGGGGGCCTTCATAATACGTGGAGGCATAGACCAGTTTCACAGCCGTGATCAATTGCACCAGCCGCCGTTCCAGGTCGGGAGCGTTGTTCGGAATCATGTAGGTTTCGTAAAGACCGGCATAGGGTTGAAACTGGGCATCCTCCAGCAGACTGGACGACCGGACGGACAAGGGATAGGCCACTTGTTTGAGATAGGCCCGTAGATCGTCCTCCAGCCAGGACGGCATCTGCGCCTCTAAAAAGATGCGGGTTACCTCTTCGTCGGTGGTTTTCTGGGAGGCCAGGTGCCGCAGCCCGTTGGTCTCGATAAACGTTTCGAAACCCCGGGTTGTAATCACCAGGGTTTTTGGAATTTTGATGGTGACGCCGCCGAAATCCAGCTGGGTGATATTGCTCTGCTGCAGGAGGGTGGCCATAAAGGCCAGGCCGCGTGCTTTACCCCCGATTGACCCGGTTCCGATCTTCACAAAATCCATGACGTCGGCATCGAAGGTATCCTTGTTGAAGCTGGCGACGATGCCTTTTTGACGCCACCGCCGCATGGCCTGGATACCTTTGGCCAGGTACTGTCGGATAGCGGCCACAGAGTCAAAATCGCGGGTGGTCACCCTGCGGAACTTGGAGGCCAGAGCAATTTCCGACCGCCCCATAATCCAGTTGGAAAAATGGTTGCGGTCAGCGTGAAAGAGTATACTCTCATCCGGAATGTTATCGAGCTTGGCTTGCAGTTCGCGCAGGCTTCCGACCCGGTCGATCTCTTTCCCTTCCGGTGTCCGGAACACAAAATCTCCGAATCCCAGGCGGTTGAGAAAAAAGTCGCGGATTTCTTTGAGCAGAAAGGGAGAATTCTTGTCTAGAAAATCGGCCGCTATCTTGGCCGCCCGGGCCTCATTTTGCGGTTCGGAGCTGAGCAGCAGCAACGGCAGATCGAAGATTTCCGCGCGCACCTGCTCTAAAAAGCGGTACCCGGCATCGCCCTGCAGTTTCCCGTTTCTGGGAATACGAGTATCGGAGATAATGCCGAAAATGTAAGTTTTGTACTGCTGGTACAGATCCAGGGCCTCGTCGTAACTCTCCGCCAGGAGGATCTTGGGCCGAGCCCGCATTTTCAGCAGGCGATGCTCCTCGTTGAGCCCTTCGCCCAGCACTGCCTGGGTCTGACAGACAACCTCTTTGTATATCAGGGGCAGGAACCACGACTGGTACAGCGGGGAATCCTCCACCAGCAGCAGGACTCTGACCTTGGCCCGCTGGGTATCGTAGGCCACATTGAGCCGGTCTTCCGCGTTTTTGACGAGGGCCAGCAGGAGGTCTGAATTCCCGGACCAGATATAGGTTTTATCGATGCCCTGCGCATTGCGATTGTCCGTGGCGGATAAAATGCCGCGCGGACTGTGGGCCAGGAGGATCACCGGCAGGTCGGGCTTGATCTTTTTAACCTCGCGGCCAAAGGAAGAAGCATCCATGCCATCCAGATGGGGTGTGGTCAGCACAATGTCAACCGACTTTTCAGCGATGACCGCCAGAGCCCGGGAGGCACTGGCTATCCGGGTGACCCGGGGCGGATGGCTTAGATTCAACCCGCTGTATTCGTTTATTATTCTTGATGCAAGACTACCGTCCTCTTCGAGAATGAAGGCGTCATAGGGGCTGGAGACCAACAGGATTTCACGGACCTTGTTGGCCATCAGTTCGTGATATATCCTGAAATCGGTGCTGAACCCGTCGGTATTGATGCTATCCGGATTTACCATGCCTGAATCTTATGCTCATTCGCCCTAAACATCAACGCTAATTGTTGCCGGGCAGTTAACACTATTCGGCCGCCGGTTTACAGGCCCAGCGGCGTGCTATAGAATATAAGCATTGATCGAGTGTGGGAAAACATACCGCTGAAAATTGGCACCGGGAAGTCATTGGCAAGCTATGAAAGTGATCTGCAGAAAATGCCAGCACTACTTCGTTACCTGGGATAAGCAAAGGCCGCATGGCTGCCGCGTCCTGGGCTTTAAAAGTCGGCGAGCGCCTTCACTCGTCGTCCGGCAGGCCACACCGGGCATGCAGTGCCAGTATTTCAGACAGCGCCCACGGAAGAATACCAGGGATTAGAAATAAAGAAGCCCGGCCGGGTGGCCGGGCTTCAGATTGCCTTCCCCAGAAAAGTGTGTCAGGTTCAACCTTCTTTATCGGCAATCATGAGCAGGGTATCGGGTGGCTCGTTCAAAGGAAAAACCCAGGTCCTCACCGCGATCTTACCCTCATCGGGATGTTTTAAGAACAGTTGGTAGGATAGCGGCACATCAGCGGCACCCAGCGACCGGTTACGCGAATCGGCAATCAGGTTTTCCAGGGACTCGGCGTGCACTACATTTTCCATGCCCATACCGATCAGGCTCGATTCATCCACACCGCAAAGTCCGGCCCACATGGGGTTGGCGCCCCAGATCGCCAGATCACGGTAGACAACGGCCGGCATGTTGATCTGGTGCACGAATTGTATCCGGGCCAGATAGGTTTCATGGTAATGCAGGCATTCCCGGCAATCTTCGGGGCAGCCGATCAAATTGCTGTGGCGGGCACTGAAACAGACTTCCAACTGCTTTTTCAAAACGGTGCAGTCCGGGCAATGATCGCCGTGCGGCTGTCCTTTCCAATAGTCCCAGCATTTTTGCACAGCCCGAAAACAGGGTCCGAATGTGTTCTCGCCGGCCAGCTCCCGGGGAATGTCCTGCCGATTGGCCCGCAGGAAAAAAATGAGCTCCTCCACGGGAATGGTGTAGTTGCGGCCGGTCCGCGTGGCCCGCAGTTTGCGGGAACGGATCCAGTATCCGACGGTCGTGCGCCCGACGCCACACAGTTTGGCCGCCTGGGTTACCGATAGCGTTTTTTTATTTTGTGCCATATTCCCTCTCTCACGTAGCCGTAATCGTAATAATGTATGCTCGTTCTCTGCCAAAGAGAATGAGTCTATGTATCGTATCGGTAATCAGGGCGAAAACTTTAATCATATGCTGGGATATGGCAAGAACAAGCATTGCAAACGCCTTGCCCGCGCGTGTAGGCGGTCATGGGCGGGATTGGTTCGAAACAGGCGCCTGTAGGCGGCCGGTGGCCGGCGTCTTTATCGGAAATTAGGTGGAACTCCGTATTGGGATGGGCTCCGAGATCAGCGAACATCAATTAACAAGTTCATATCCTTGAGGATTTGCATTGCACGCCGATGCTCTTCGATCGTGGGGTCAACAGCTTGATTTTTGACAATGGTATTGATGACCTTGTCACTTATGCCTTTTTCTTTCAGTTTCAGGATATCCTGGACAGCAGCCCGGGTAGCCGGCCGCACATCTTCGCCGTAAACGACTTCCTTTTTGCCGCTGACAAAAGATTTTTCCTCGATCATTTTCACCAGGGCAGCGTCCCCTACTCCGGCATTTTTCATCTTCACAAGTTCATCGACCGTGAAGGCGGCCGTTTCCAGGCTTTTTTCCCGGACCAGGGCTTCGAGCACCGCATCCCCGGCCCCAGCCTCTTTCAGGCGGACTACCGCATCGGGATCCATACCGACCGCCGAACCGGTCATGGCAAACAAGATAGCGCCGACCAGCATAATTCTGGAAATTGTCGCAAATCGCATCGCGTTTCTCCTGAGGACTGTGGTTAAATTAGAACTCTGCGCGCTATAAATAATCGAGTAGGGTTTTCTGGATCGTCTGCGCGGCCACGCCCAGGGACGTCTGGTAGGCCGTTTCCTGGCTCTGCAATTCCAGGATGGCCTGGGCGATATCTGCGCTCTCGGTGTCGGAGATCAGTTTTTCGTAGTTCACCAAAAACTGGTCCAACTGGCTCTCGGTTACCTCAAGGCGTTTGAAGGTCGTGGAACCTAAACCGCGGATCTTTTCAATCTGCAAAGCGACCTGCTCCAAACGCCCCTGGACACCCTTGATAACCGTCGCGTCCGGTACCGGCTGGTTCAGTTCATCTTTGAGATCCTTCAAGGCCAGGAAGACATCCTGGGCACCATTGAAGATTTCTTCGCCGTTGGCCTTGATCGTAATCTCGGCACTTTCCCCAATAGCAATGCGCATGTCGGCATTGGCGGAGTTGTCGCCGACATACGTAATCTGGTCGGTAGCCAGGTTGTGCACGAAAGGCGCTGTATCCGTCTGGCGGCCGCCGAAGATGAAGGTCCCGCCTATCTTGGTGTTGGCCAGTGAGAGTACCTGGGTCCGGATGTTGTCCATATCCGAAGCGGCGGCCTGCCAGGAGGCGGTATCGCCGGTACCGGGGGTGTTGTCACGCGCCACCGCGATTGCTTTCTGAACCCACTCGGATACGCCGTCGAGCACCGTCTCGGAAGTTTCTACCCGGACGCGCGCCTGGGAGATATTGCGTTTGAACTGTTCTAATGTTGAAACGGTCTTGCGGTAATCCAGGATACGCCCCATGCCGGTAGGATCATCCGAAGGCCGATTGACTTTTTTGCCGGAGGCCACAACCTCCTGCTTTTTGCTCAATGCCTGCCCCTGCTTGAACAGGTAGCGGGCGACGGTATCGCTCATCTGGGTTTGGGTTACACGCATGTTTTCACCTGCCTGGGGTTATGTCGCGTAAGGCCGGCAGTCGTAGGCAACCGGGACCTTACATGTTCATCAGCGTGGTCAGCATTTCATCCACGGTGGTGATGATTTTGGCCGACGCCTGATACGTCTGTTGAAACTTAACCATGTTGATCATTTCTTCATCCAGTGAGACCCCTGAAATCGAATCCCGGAAATTCTCGAACTGCTGCAGAGCGTCCTGATTGAAATCATGGTTGAATTGCGCTTCGGCTGTTTTAATCCCGATGTTGCTGATCATGCCGTTATAGTAATCATCGTACGTGGCCGTTCCACCGTTCATGGTTAGCGCCGAACGAATGTTGGCAATTGCCAGGGCATTGCTGTTGCCGCCGGGTACGCCCGCCGGGTCAGCGGCCGCGGCTATAGCAGCCGGATCGGCGGTTACCGCCGGGTTGATTGCGATATCCGTGGCATCCGTCCCCGTTAAAAAGGCAATGCCGGTATTCCCGTTCAAGTTGAATCCGGCGGCATGCTGGGCATTCACCGTGGTAATCAAATCGGCTGCCAGGGTGTCGAGCTGAGTGATGTAACCGGCGGCAATGGTGTCGCGGGTTTCCAGCCAGCCTCTTAATTTTCCGGCGTTAATGCTGCCGTTAATGGGAACGCCCGGGGCTGTGTCCCAGACGATATCATCAAAGCCGGTCCCGGCATTAACGGCCGTCGTCAACTGGCCGAAAGCCGGGTTCCCCGGTGTACCAACCAGGATATTGCCGTCTCCCAGGGTCACGCGCACCTGGCCGCCCGGTTCTTCGATGCTGGTGTAGTTAATCAGTTCGGAGAGATCCTTGAGGGTCTGCTCCCGCATGTCCCGCAAGTCATTGGCGACGAAACCGGTCTGCTCCATAGTGGTAATCTGCTGATTCAGATCGTCGATTTGGGTGGCTAGGGCATTTACTTTGGACACTGTGGTCACGATGCTGGCGTTCAGGTTGTTCTGAACCGTCTCGAGTTCCGTTCGCTTGGTGCGCAGCGTGGTGGCTAAAAGTTCGCTTTGCGAAGTGACGATGACCCTTTCATTGGTGCCGGCCGGGTTGTTGGCCAGGTCCTGCCAGGAGTCCCAGAATTCCGACATGGCACTGTTAAGGCCAACCCCGTTGGCTTCGTTGAAAAGGATTTCAATCCGCTCCATGCTTTGCTTCTGGGATTCCCAACGACCGAACTGGTGGTTGGATTCATTGATCCGCGTCCCGATAAAATCGTCGCGGATGCGCTGAATGTCCTTGGCGCGGGCACCGGTGCCCACATAGCCGATGGGCGATGCATGCGGCCGGGCGGATTCGATATTGACCCGCTGGCGCGTATAGCCCTCGGTATTGGCGTTGGCGATATTGTTGCCGGTCACGTGCAGCGCCATCTGCTGGGCGCTCAGTGAAAGCCTTCCGACTGTGAGTACATCACTTATGGTTGGCATGCTTGCTTACCTCCCGGGTACCAGTCGGTACCCGCTAATTACGAGTGCGCGGCCTTGCCCGTCACTTTCCCAGGGCCCTGATGATGGCCCCGGCCACATTGTACAGGGGCAGCACTTTATCGGCCGCACCCAGTTTGATGGCTTCCTTGGGCATCCCGAAGACAATGCTGGTAGCCTCATCCTGGGCTATGGTTTGGGCCCCGGCCTTCTGCATGGCCAAAAGCCCTTTGGCGCCGTCGGCACCCATGCCGGTCAAAATGGCACCGACCGCGTTTTTCCCGGCCACTTTGGCCACTGTCTGAAACAAGACATCGACAGCCGGCCGCTGATAATGCACCCGGGGACCGTCCTTCAAGCGGACCAGATACTGGGCACCGCTTCTTTTGAGGACCATGTGGTGGTTGCCTGGTGCAATCAGAGCGACCCCAGGCACCACCCGGTCACCGTCCCGAGCTTCCCGGATTTCCATTTCGCACACGTCGTTGAGGCGGTCGGCGAAGGACCGGGTGAAATTTTCCGGCATGTGCTGAACGATGACGGTACCGGGAAGGGTTCCGGGCATTTCGCGCAGCACGGCCTCGATGGCCTTGGTACCGCCGGTCGAGGCCCCGATGGCCACTACTTTATGGGTCGTCTGCGAAAGCAGGCTCTCATAGTTTACTTTTTTGTCGGCTACTTTCTTCTTGATTTCCGAGCGGTCCATGCGGGCGGAGGCCGCGGCGCGGATCGCGCGGGCCAGGTCACGATGGACATCTTTGGTCGAATAAGCTTCGCCCGGTTTACAGAGCACTTCGATAGCCCCCAGATCCAGGGCTTTCAGGGCGATTTCACTGTTTTTCGGGGTCAGCGAGCTGAGCACCACCACCGGTAGCGGGTAGTGTTTCATCAATTTGGCCAGGAAGGAAAGTCCATCCATCCGGGGCATTTCCATATCCAGGGTAATGACATCCGGCTTGAGTTTCACTATCTTGTCCCGGGCCACATAAGGATCTACCGCCGTACCGACAATGTTGATATCTTCATAACGGGACAGTTCTTCCGTCATCACTTTCCGGACAACTGCGGAATCATCGACAATGAGTACATTAATCATCTGCAAACACCTTCAAATGGATCTTGCGCGGCATCATATTACTAGGCGGAAACCTCCGGGATTTCGCCGTCAAAAAAGAGGTAGATAAAACACATCCCCTCATCCAATTCCAGCTGTACCTTGACCCCGCCGGTCACATCCGGCCGGTCGGCCGGCGTGTCGATTAGCTGCGGTGGCGCAATGTCAAACACGGCCTTCTTCCCGCCGATCTCCGGCAGGACATTGCCACATACGATATTAATCGTTTCCCGGAGAGCATCCAGTTTCTGCTCTCCGGCAATTTCATCTTCATCATCCAGGCCCAGCATGTTGGCGGCCAGTTCATGCAGGTCGCCTTCCGGGTACAAGAGCAACATTCCGCCTGAAAACGGGCCGGTGAACCGAATGGCCACATCTACAGTTTCCCCCGCTTCCGGCTCTATATCTTCATCTTCGGGTGTCGCAAAAATGAAGGCCAGCTTCTCCAGGGTTTGGACACTCTCCTTGGCAATGATCGTTTTTAGCCTGTCACTCATTACCGTCTCCTATTCCGGTGATTTCCTGAATCGTATCGCGTATGGTTTCAGGTTTGAAAGGTTTGTGGATAAAGCGGGCGCCCTTATTGCGCAGCCGTTCTATCCGGGTTTCCGAGCCCTCTGTTGAAATGACCACTATCGGGGTTTCCGCAAATTCCGGATTGGCCCGCATATGGTCGATCATCTCCTCACCGTTCATCACCGGCATGTTGATGTCGACGATCACCAGGTCAACCCAGTTTTCGCCCAGCGCGTCCAGCCCTTCCTGACCATTGGCTGCCTGGTAAATCTCCCCTAAAGGCAAACCGGTCATCTTCATTGTTTTCAGAATCATCGCCCGCATGACTCCGCTGTCATCAACAATCAGGACGTTTAATGCCATGGTGTCCCCCTGTATCCATCTGTTATTGCTCTCATATCATTCTTGAACGGCCAGAATTTCATTTAACTCCTCTATCCACATAAGTGTCTGGCTCGCCAATTTTTCCAGTAATGCGGCATTCAGTCCCAGCCGCTCGACGGTTCCCTGGGCGGGTTCGTATTGCAGTCCCTCCAGACCCGTGCCGATTCCAATCATCTGGCACAAAACGTTGGCTGCGTGCACGACATCCGTCATGTTGTTCGGCTCCGGCGCCAAGTCCGGTTCGTGGTGCCAGCGCACCGCGTTGACCACATTGTTCGGAAAAGACCAGTTCTGCAGTATCCGGGCACCGATTTCCGCATGGTCGGCGCCCAACACATCTCTCTCGATTGCCTGGAAAGACTTTTCCGCCGTCACATGGGCATTGATGGCGTCCATGTAATCCGCAACATGCTGTCCCAGCAGGAGCTTACCAATGTCGTGCAACAGGGCGGCTGTGAAAATTTCAGGTTCCGCCTTGATGCCGATCTCCTCAACCAGTTTCTCCGACACCACCGAAACGGCAATGGAGTGCCGCCATAAATCCCCTTTGTCCAGGTCGTAGCCCTTAACCTTTTGACTCATCAGGCCGCTCATGCAGGTGGCCATGACCAGCTGTATCAACTTCTTCGACCCGAGGACCACAGTGGCCTGCTTCAGAGAGCCAATCTTCTCGGAAAACCCGAAATAAGCTGAGTTGGTCAACCGCAGCACATTGGCGGTCAATTCAGGGTCCAGCCGCAGCGTTTCCTCGATCTGTGAGACTTCGAACTCAGGATCATCCAGCATGGACAGTACTTTAGCTGCATTGCCCGGCAGGCCCTGGAACGTCGCCACGGACTCCAGTATCTTTTCAATAATAGGTTTCTCGCTCATAGTTCGCTCTCCTCCCCGGCGGAACTGATGATCACCTGGCCGGTGGAAACATCAAAGCGGACCGTCCGACTCTTGGTTCCGCCCACGTCCTCAGCCGTCAGGAGTACATTATTCTTCCACAACAGTTTTTTCAAAAGGGTATGGTTGCGCTCTCCGATCTTGAACATCTCGTTTTTCCCCAGCGGATTACCGCAGCCGGCGGCCTTGACGATCAGGCGCTTTTTCTGGGCGCCCATGTCGTAGAGCGTCTTGAAAAGAACCGGCACCCCGGTATCCACAAACATATAGGGGTTGGCCTTGGCTTTTTCCTTATTGATTTTGGACAACGGCAGCATCGCATGCAGCAGGCCGCCGACCTTGACCACGGGATCATAAATGGTCAGACCGAGACAACTGCCCAGCGCGTGGGTAATCAAAAAATCTCCATCTTTGCCCGTTTTCATATCACTGACCACAACTACGTGTCTCATTGGTTCCAACCTATTTTCTGGTTAGGGTGTCTGGCTGACATCGTCTCCTCAGGCTACGCCACCGCCTCGCGGTCATCGCCTCCCGCACGCTTCGCACGCAGCGGTTGGTCTGCATTCGCATGTTTCACGAGACCGCCCACATCAAGGATAAGGCCTACCCGCCCATTGGGCATAATGGCGCCGCCTGCGATACCCGGGATCTCCCGCATGGTATCACCCAGTGATTTTATCACGACCTGCTGGCGTCCAATCAGTTCATCGATGATAAAACCCGCCTGCTGATTATCGTCTTCGACGACCACCACCAGTTCGTTGTCATGACCGTTGCCGTTCCCATTGTTGCCACCGTTCAGATTATATAGGGCGGACAACTTGAACAGGGGTATCAGGCCCCCCTGGAGGGACAGCATCTGACCTTGATTCAATACTGTTGAAATGTTATCGGGCTCCGGTTTGACACTGCGGATAATCGATACTGTGGGAATAACGTAGCGCTCTTCGCCGACCCGGACCACCATGCCGTCGATAATCGCCAGGGTCAGAGGCAGACTCATCTTGAATATGCTGCCCTTGCCCATTTCCGATTGAATCTCGGCCTGCCCGCGCAGGGATTCGATGTTGCGTTTAACGACATCCATACCGACCCCGCGCCCGGACACGTCGGTGACCTCTTTGGCCGTAGAAAAACCCGGCTCGAATATCAAGTTGTGGATCTCCCGGTCACTGAGCTTGGTCCCCGGGTCAACCAGACCGCGTTCGATGCCCTTGGCCAGGATGATCTCTTTGTCCAGCCCTTTTCCGTCGTCTTCTATCTCCACGACGACACTCCCGGCGGAGTGGTAGGCGGATAGTTTCACCGTGCCGGCCTCGGGCTTTCCATCAGCGACCCGTACATCAGGCGTTTCAATGCCGTGGTCCACTGAATTGCGGACCATGTGCACCAGCGGATCGTTAATGACGTCCACCAGGTTCCGATCGATCTCGGTATCCTCACCTTCGGTAACGAAATTGACCTTCTTGCCGACTTTCTTGGACAGGTCGCGTACCAGGCGCGCCATTTTGTTGAAAGCGCCTTTCAAGGGTACCATCCGCATGGACATACTCATGTCCTGCAGTCCCCGCACAATCTTGGAGGTGTGGCCGACCTTTTTAGCCAGTTCATGATTCTGGCTGTCCGTGATTACTTCGTCCTGGGCCACCATGGAGTGAGCAATGACCAGCTCACCCACCATGTCAATCAGCCGGTCCAGCCGGCTGGTGCTGACCCGCACGGATGACTCGACCGTGGCTTTGCCTTTGATTTTACGCTGCGCGCGCAGCGCCTGACCCACATCTTTAACGCTGGCCGCTTTGGCTTTCACCAGTTTTCCGCCGATGGGACCCGCTTCAGGTGCCTGGACTACGTCTTCAACCTGCTCGCGATCCGCCTTGCCCTGGGCAATCAGCAGGTCGCCCAAGCGCGGCACGGCGGTATCGTCTTCATCGGCACTGACCCCGTGCGCCTCCGGATCCGCCAGAACCACCATCAACTCATCATATCCAGCCGGTTTGACCGGCGGCTCGCCGCCCAGGGCCTCCTGCACCAGGCCGATCAGCTCTTTGATCATGTCCAGTGCTTTCAAGGAAAGGTCGGCGTAGCCGCCGCTGTATTGAATTTCTCGGTCCCGGACCCGGCTGAGCAGAGACTCGGCGTGGTGCCCCATTTCCGCAATCAGGTCCAGTTCCATAAAGGCGGCAGTGCCTTTTACTGTATGAAATGCCCGGAATATCATCCCCACCGACTCCATGTCGTCGGGGTCGTTTTCCAGGGCCAAAAGAGCATCCTCGGCCTTTTCAATCAGATCCGTGCTCTCGGTAATGAACTCCCCGATGAGATCCAAATCCGGATCAGCGGGCATGTAATCTTCCGGTTCAGTCGCCTGGGCCACCGGCTCCGGTTCGGCGGCGGGGGTCGGGCTCTCAACCGGGGTGGGCTCCTCACCGGCCGACTTTTCAGAATGGGTTTCCTTTTCGGCTGGGACAGGTTCGTCGGCTGTTGCCGGTTCGTCCAGAACCTGCAAGGCACCTTCGATCAGCCGGCCGATTTCCGCGATGGTTGCATCCGGATCATCCGTAGCACCTTCCACGACATCGGCCAGCAGGGTCAGCATCTCGTCCACCGTGCCCTTGATCTGCTGCGGACAGCCGGCGGAAGCCGCATACGCACCCAGGTCGGCCTTCAGGGTTTCGAGTTCCTCGGTATCTTCCGGTTCCAGTGAAATCAATTGGGCGGCGGCATCATCCAATGAATAGGTTACCGGGACCGTTCCCTCATCCGGGTTATCCTGGTCATCGGAGCCATGACCCAAAGCAGCCGCCAGCCGGGCACTGCCATCCTCAAGGGCGGCTTCGTCGGATTCTGGGTCGTCCAGGTATTCAGCAAGATCGGCGATTCCCTGGGCCATCATATCAATCAGCTCGAAGAGGTTCTTGACCTTTTTCGTGCCGGTGGCTTCCATGGCCTCAATACACAGAGCGGTCAGTTGTTGCACGGCAGTGTTGCCGGAGGCCACCACCTCCATGCAGGCCTCCAGGGCCACCGCCAGGCGCTGCCACCCCTCTCTATCATTCAGGCTGACGGATTCGATGTCCTCACTTATCTCACGCAGCAACTGTATCTGCTTTTCGTCTGCTCTGCCCATTGTGTGGTCCTTTTTTCTCCACGCTTAGAAGTTTGCATGTTTTACTAATTATTAATATTTCCGGGACAGTACCCGCCCGGCCGGCCAGCCGGCTTTGACCTGCCCCGTCTTCTGATACTCGGTCTGCGGATTGCAGATACGCTCGACCAGGTCCAGAGAATTGCGCGCGAGGCCCAAGCCCTGTTCGAGGTAAACCGCATTTTCGCGATTCTTGGTTGCGGCAGTCCTGGCCAGTGAGGTAAGGTCGGCTTCCATCGCCCTGAGACTAGCCTGCGTTCCGGCGCCCATGAACGGCACCAAAGCCTCGAAGGTGCGAATGCCGGCCGGGGCTTCCAGTTTAGCAGCCATGCGGTTAATAAGCTGCTTCCGGAGGCCGGTCGCGGCTTGCAACTTTCCGGCACAGGATTCTTTTTCCAGGCGGGAATCGACAAGCCCTTCCAGATCAGCCGTGATCGCCGCTTCTTTTTCAACTTCGAGGGCTGCGATCATTTCCCTGAAGATGCCGGCTTCCGTCTGCATCAAATCGGATAGTTGCACGATGTCAGGTTTCATGGTCACGATCCTTTTTGCGAACAGCCGGATATCAGGGAGGACTAGGCGGATATACGCTGGTTCAGGACACTCTCTTTAAGCATGTGGAAGGCAACTTTATCGCCTTTGACCACGTAGGTGCCGCTCTTGATCTGGCAGCGGATAGCACCCACCTTCTGTTGACGAATGTCCGGCATGTTCATCAGTTTCTGTTTCGCGTCGTTAATCTCCCGCGCCTTGGGCGAGAGAACGACCTTGTCATTGCGCCAGGCGGAATCTGCGGCAGATCCCCCCGGGTTGCGCCCGGCTTTAAAGCCGGTGTCAAGTTTGATGAGGTTTGGAATTCGCTGAACGGCACTTTTTTCCGATACCTCCATACTGACATCTCCTTTGGTCCGCTGGATCGTTGATCATACCTTACGACCATTATCGGCCCTGGGGAGAAAAACCTTGAATATTAATTTTTTACCGATCGCGGTCCCCGCCGGGGTTCTCGATCGCACCCAGTTGCCGCATAAGCAAGGTGGAGAGACCCAGTCCCCGGTTCTGGGCGATTTCCTGCGCCATGCGTCCATCCAGCATGCCCGTGTAAATGTCCCGGGCATGGCTTTTCCCGAAAAGATCAGATTTGGGAATGGTTGCCCGCATCTCTTTGAGCAATTGGTGGACGAAAAGGGACTCCATGTCCTGGCAGGCTTTCCGCAGGCGTCGGGCTTTTGCGTCCTCGGCCGTCAACGGCTCGGATTTAGGTGTTTTCCCGGCCGGCGTTTGCCCGGGAGGCAGCATAGCGGTAGCCAGTGACAGTAGTTTTACCGTCATTAGATAATCTCCAGTTCGGCCTGCAATGCGCCGGCGGCTTTGATAGCTTGGAAAATGGCGATCAGGTCATGCGGGGTGACCCCCAGGGCATTGAGCGCCCGGACCACATCGCCGATGCTGACACCTGATTCCAGCACATAAATGGGCACCCTTTGTTCCTTGACGGTAATATCGCTTTCCGGTGCGGCCACGGTCTGGCCGCCCCTTGAAAAGGCCGTGGGCTGCGACACATCGGTAGATTCCCGGATTTGAATACTTAGGCTGCCGTGGGCAATAGCAATAGTGGAAAGCCTGACATCGGCTCCCATGACCACAGTACCGGTACGCTCGTTGATAATGACCCGGGCATACATGTCGGGATTCACGCCTATATTTTCCACAACAGTCACCAGGCCGACCATGTTCCCGTCGTATTCAGGCGGTATGTCAACCTCGATGGTACCCGAGTCGGGTGTCCGCGCAAAGTTGGCTGCCAGGGTTTTATTGATCGCCGCCACGGTACGGCTGGCGGTAGTGAAATCAGGATTGTGCAAACTGAGGACCAGTTTGGTTTTATTGGCAAAATCGGACTTGATCTCCCTTTCGATCAAAGCGCCGCCGGCTACCCGGCCGACGGTGGGATGATTTTTCTGCACACCGCCGCCGGATTTGCCGCCGACCTTGAAGCCGCCGGTACTCACCGGACCCTGGGCAATGGCGTAAATTTTGCGGTCTGCGCCTCTCAGGGGTGTAAACAGGAGGGTACCGCCTTGCAGGTTGTCGGCGCCGCCGATGGAACTGACCAGGACATCGATGCGGCTGCCGGCCCGGGCAAAAGCCGGTAGTTTGGCGGTAACAATCACGCTGGCCACATTGTCGGCCTTGATATCATCCGGTTTAACCGTCAGCCCCATCTTCTCAAGCATTTCGGAAATGGAGCGCACGGTGATCTTGTCATCTTTGTCACCGGTGCCGTCCAGCCCGATCACCAGTCCGTAGCCCACCAACTGGTTGGAACGCACGCCCTTGATGTTGGCGATATCCTTTATTCGGGCAGCCGCAGCGCTCCCGGAAAGTACGATTGCCAACAGCAGGCCCAGCGCCAGGCAGAGACCCCGCTGACGGTGAACGCTGTTTACTGTGTCTGATTTTTGGCGGTATGCTGTCATGTTATCGTCCTGTCGCTTAAAAGGGCCAGACCTGGTCAAAGGCCCGGGTGAGCCAGCCCGGTTTCTGCCGGTCGTTGAGGACCCCGACACCGGTGTATACGATCTTGGCATCCGATATGTAAGAGGAGAGCACTTCGTTTTCAGCGGAGATATCCTTGGGGCGGACGATCCCGCTCAGGTTGAGCATCTGTTCCTCGTTGTTGATGGTAATGCCCCGGGATCCGGCAATGACCAGGTTGCCGGAGGTGGTCAAACCCACTACCCGGGCGGAAATGATCGCTGTCAGGTCACCACTGCGGGTGGTTTCGCCGGTACCATCGAATTTGTTTTTAAAATCCGCTTCAACCCGGGCAAACGGATTGAAATCAGGCCGGGTGCTCGGAAATTTCGACTCCAGGTTGAAAAAGTTGGTAATCCCGGCTGACATGGCGCTTTTCCGCTCTGTATTGGTATCTGCTTTGTTTTTCGCTTTGGCCGACTCAACGATCCGCACGGTGATAATGTCGCCGATTTTACGCGCTTTGGCACTCGAAAACATATCGTTTAAGGGCGCATCCTCCTGCCAGAGCGAGCCTTCGGTTTTCGGGGCGGGGGCGGCCGGCTGCACCATCTTGACCGGGGCGGCAAACTTGAGGGCGTCCGCCTCCACGTTGCGACTGGTGGTCTTGCACCCGATCAGGCTCACGATAAGGGATATGCAGACAACCTGCGCCCATCCGCTCAGATACTTTCGATGTAATTGCGTGCCCATATTATCTCCCGGCCCTTGGCGGGCCTGCCGGTGTTTGCCGGTTGTTAGAATTCAACTTTGACTGTCCGGGCGTCCAACACCCGGGCGTAAACGCGCTTGCGGGAATCAAGGTTTACCACACTGATGCGTTCCCCTTTGCGCCCCTTGGCTTTGGCTTCACCCCGGGCCGTGATGCGCAGCACCCCGGCTTCGGCTATGATTGTGACGATATCCCCCCGCTGCACCAGAGGGGGCAGTTCTACCAAGTCTTCACGCAGTACCGTATTGCCGTAGACAGTTCTTTTCACACGCTGGCCGATCACCTCGGCCGGGTCGGTAAAATAGCCGGAAGGCAGCTTGGTCAGATCCTTCAGTACCACGGTGACATCCTGGCTTTCGATGGGCTGGTAGCGCCCCATGGGTTTGCGGACCACCACGACGGGCGCAATCACTTCCAGGTTGAGAGTCACCCAGGCGCGTTTAGCCACCTGGCCATCGACTAAAAATTCTACCGAAAGGGCGATTGTATTCAAGAAGTCGAGCCTTCCCGGACTTTTCACCTTATAGGTAACCCGGCCCTGCGGAAGCGCGACCGTGGTGTTGGCCTGAATTTTGACCACCCGGACATTTTCCTGGTCCCAGGGCACCCTTGCCAGCACCCACTCGGCCGCAATTTCCTCGATTCTCTGCTTGGTGATGGTCACCGCCTTGCGGCTCACTTCGAGTCGCTGGGGAAAATCCAGCCCGATGTCCGTCGGTAATCCGCCCGAGCTCTTGTGCATCCGCGCCAGGATATGCCGCGATTCGATGAACTTTTTACGACCGGGCAGCGGCGCTTTCCCGATGTCGATATTCCCCAACCGGGCGATCAGCAGTGGATCCGGTCCTGCTATCTGGGCAACCTGGGACAACAAAATGCGATCGCCGTTGATTTCCGCGGCCGGCGCGATCCGGATAACGGTTTGATCCTGAGCGACCGCTGTTGCCGGGATGAAAAGCAACAGCATTGCCGTTACCAGCAAAAAGATGCCGTCCTCGAGCAAGCTTTGTTTATGGTTAGTCCGGATTGAATCCATGATATGTTCCTATCGTTTCAGGCCATTGGCCATCTGCAGCATTTCATCCGCCGTTCGGATGGTTTTGCTGTTGATTTCATAGGCTCTCTGGGCCGTAATCATATTGACCATTTCATCGACCACGCTGACGTTGGACATCTCTAGAAAACCCTGGGCAATCGAACCGAATCCATCTTCGCCGGCTGTCCCTGTAATGGCATCTCCCGAGGCTTCGGTAGGCGTGTAAAGATTGCGTCCGGCGCTGCTCAACCCGGCCGGGTTTATAAACCGAGCCAGGGTAATCGTTCCGATTTCGGTCGCGGTCTGCGCACCGGCCTGTTTGACGGAAATCGTCCCGTCCAGGCCGACGGAGATGGAAACCGTGTCGGCCGGGATCGTAATTTGCGGTTCCATCAAAAAACCGTCCGAGTTAACGATGCGCCCTTCCCCATCCACTTTGAACGACCCGGTCCGACTATAGGCGATGTCGCCATCCGGCTGGGTAATCTGGAAAAAACCGTTACCTTCGATGGCCAGGTCCAGCTCATTTTTGGTGTTCTGCAATTCACCCTGGCTGAACATCTTGCTCACAGCCCCGGCCTTGGTACCGTGGCCGATCTGTACCCCGGTCGGCACGGTGCTGTCGCCGGACGAAGATTCCCCTGGTTGGCGGGCGGTCTCATAGATGAGATCCTGGAAGTCGGCTCGGCTGCCCTTGAAACCGGTTGTGCTGGCATTGGCCAGGTTGTTGGCAATCACATCGATATTCAGGGACTGGGCCTGCATTCCGGTGGCTGCGGTATAAAGACTTTTAATCATTTTTTTATTTCTCCCCTTGGGTATGCCTTGGCGTATTCACTTTCCGGGACTCAGGCCTCCGCTGATTATCCCGGCCAGCCGACATCGTTGATGGCCTTGATGTTCATGTCCGTGACCGCCTTGATCGTTTTCTGCTGGGCTTCGTAGGTTCTAAGCACATCGATCATTTCCGACATGCTCTTGATCACGTTCACATTGGAAAGCTCCAGATAGGCCTGTTGGACCCTTAAGCCCTCCTCCGGCGCAATCGGGCGCATGTCTTCTTCAATCTGGAAGCGGGTGTGGCCGATTTTTTTCAGCCGGTCCCGGTCCTCAAAATCGACAACGGCAAACCGGTCCACCTCGACGCCGTCGACATTGATGGCACCGCTCTCATCCACCGTGACGGTATTGCCGTTTATCTGAATCGGCCCGCCTTCACCCAGCACCGGCTGTCCATCGTGGGTTACCAGGCGGCCATCGCCATCGAGGTTGAAGGCCCCGCTGCGTGTATACTGCACGCCGTCATCCGTCTGGATCGAAAAAAAGCCATTCCCGATCAAGGCAAAATCCAGATTGCTGTCGGTCTTTTTCAGCTGTCCCTTGGTAAAATCAATCCGGGTGCCCACAAATTCAACATGGTAGTTCTTGGCCATGACGGTCGCCTCCCCGGATTCGACTTCCACAGCCGGAGCCCCCTCCTCGTTACCCGGCAAAAAAGCCTTGAACAACGGCCGCTCGACCTTGTAACCGGAGGAGTTGACATTGGCCAGGTTGTTGGCCAATACTTCCAGCCGCATCTGCTGCAGGATGGATCCCGAACCTACCGTATAAATTGCTTCACTCATCAATCGTCTCCCGTGCGTTGGCGCTGCAAATTCTCAACCTGAGGTAATATCTCCGCAATTTCTATACCCACAACTTATGAATTCAAATATCTCGAATTTCAGGGAACTTATGTTTTTCACCCAGGATGGCCGCCCCTTTGAAGGCCGCCTACCCGGCAGCTTTTGCCCCTTGAATCTTGACAGTAGCCCGTCAATTATCCATTGCCTTGCCGGCGATTGCGCAGCTTGATGGACAGCTCCACCTCACCTTTGGGAATATGCACCTTGTCGGCTATCTGGCTGGCGGAGAGTCCGCAGGCCGCCAATTCGACCGCTTCGGAATAAACCCCACGCTTGTGCTGCGGCTCGGCCGTCGTCTGGTAGACCGGAGCTTCTTTGTCCGGCAGATCAACGGATCGGTCCACCGACGGGGCCCCGCCGGCTATGGCCGGCTGCAGTCCGGTGCCGAGGTAAAGCTGCAGGTTGCGCCTTTCCCGTTCCAGCGCCCGGGCAATGGTTTCCAGGGCATTTTCCGCGGCCTGGTCTTCAGCCTGGACCTGCATCTCTTTTTTGAAATCGCCCGTTTGCGGTTGCTGCGGCGTACGCCGCTCAGCCAACCGAATTCTGACAATGTACACCAGCGTCAGGATGCACATCAGCAGACCGGTGATGTCCAATGCCGTTTCCCAGTATGATAGTGCTGCATAGCTCATGTTCACTCTCCGTTTGCCTGTGGGACGTCTTACAGCAAGCCCCGTTTTCTCAGGTGACTGCGCAGATGCACAACCGCTTGGCTGTGAATCTGGGATACTCTCGATTCGGTTATATTCAAGGCTTTGCCCGTCTCTTTCATGGTGAGCTCATCGACATAATACAATGAAATCACGAGTTTTTCTTTTTCAGGCAATTGTGTGATAGCCTCGGCGACCGCGTTTTTCATCTCCTTTACCCGGGTCAGGGTCAGGGCATCGTCACTCCCGTTGTTTAACAGGGCATCTACCACACTGCGTTTCTCTTCATCCGTCTGGATGCCCATTTCTTCGAAGCTGACAAAGGAGATGCTCGACATTTTTTTAATCTCCTGGACCTCTTTCAGAGGCACCCCGATCTCTTTGGCCAGTTCGCGGTCATCCACGGCCCGCCCCTTTTTTTGCTCGAGCCCCATATAGGCCCGGTCGAGTTCCCGGACCTTGCGCCGGTTGGCCCGGGACAGGAAATCACGGGATCGTAATTCACTGAGCACCGCCCCTTTGATTCGGAACACCGCGTAGGTCAGGAAGGTGTTGTTACGGGAACTGTCGTAGCGCTCGATAGCCTGCATCAGGCCGATCACACCCACATGAATCAGGTCATCGATCTCTACATGCGGCGGAAGATGGATCGCTATCCGGTGCACGATTCTTTTCACATGGGGCAAATATTGCTCTATCAATTCGTCCCGCGAAAGCAGATTGTCCTTTCTTGATCTCTGTGTTTGCATCTGATGCCTCCTGCATCATGAGAAGCCGTCTGCTGGCAATTCAGGACGGCTTCCGGTTGGTCCGGAGCCAGGCAACCGTTTAACGGTCCGCGTAGGCCTGACCCCTTCCTTCGAATTTCTTGCCAATAAGATACTTCCAAAAATGACTCGCATACCCGGCCGGCAACCGTGGCGCCGGTCTGGCATTCAGGCGCCGGGCCACGACATCAAAGCTCTTGCTGGCCTCGGCGGATGGCCGCTGTTTTCTGACGAGCTTTTGCCCGCGAACACAGCGTGTCAATTCCCCGTCACGGGGAATGTAGCCCAGATAATCAATTGAGATGTCGAGAAACCGCCGGCAGACCATGCTCAACTGCCGGCAGACGTCTTTGGCCTCGGCCTCGCCCGACACCATGTTGACCAGCAAATTAAATTTCTTCTCCTGGTATTTGAGCGACATAACTTTCATCAGCGCATAGGCGTCCGTGATGGATGTCGGCTCGGGAGTCACCACCACGATCACCTCCTGGGCGGTAACATTGAAATACATGACATTGGATGAAATCCCGGCGGCGGTATCGATCAGCAGCACGTCGATGTCTTTCATCAGGGTGTCCAGGGCCGACAGGACCCTGATTCTCTGGGCCGGGGTCAACTCCGTCATGTGCTGAACACCCGAAGAGGCCGGCAGGATGAGCATGCCGCCCGGGCCCTGCACGGTGATATCATCGATATTCTTCTCGCCCTTGATGACGTGGGAAATATTATAACGCGGAGCCTTGCCCAGCAGAACATCCATGTTGCCCAACCCCAGGTCCGCGTCAAATACCAGCACTTTCTGGTCAAGCCGGGTCAAGGTATAGGCCAAATTGGCAACGATGTTGGTTTTACCGACGCCGCCTTTGCCGCTGGTCACGGCAATGACCCGCGTGCCGGTCGTAGTAGAACGCTCAAGCGCTGCGACTGCAGACTGGCGCACGTTGCCCTTCACCGGCAGATCGATAACGTTGTTTTTGGGCGGATTGGAATTCATCTTGCTCCTTCAATAATTCTGATAGTGTGTCTGACAAACTAGCGATAGCCGGCAATCTTGCGGGCCGCCCCGGGCCGGTAGTTCGGCCGGGCCTGGCCGGAGTGCTTCGGCCGGCAGTAGCGGCAGGGATTGAATCCCTTTTTCAACGCATCATCGATACCGTTGAACGCAATCATATTGGCCGGCTTGATACGCTTGGTCCATTTGCAGTCGTGCAAGTGGAAAATGTCCGAATTGATGTTGGCGACATAGGCGGCGCCCTGGACTGATGGTGCTTTGTCGACCGGACTGATTTCCGGGCCCGGCGTGCGACGCCGCGCAATCGGTGCCGGTACCGGCCTTCGGGCTACAGTTTCCGGTGCCGGCACGGCCTGGGACTGGTAGAGCGGTCGGAGGAACAGATCGACCAACCGCCGGATGGTAGCCGGAAACAGATCTTCCGGGATCTGCTGACCGTCGCTGATGTATGACACCGGGATCGTGTTTTTCACGAGTTGATTGAGAAGATTGCCGCTCCGGGTGCACTCGTCTAATTTGGTAAACAGCAGGCCGTCTATCGTCAGGGGCTCGAAAAAGGCGATGGCCGCATCGAGATCGGCACTCTGGGTGCCGGCCCCCAAGACCAGTTGGACGGACATGCTCCGGCAGGCGCAGAAAATCGTTTGCAGTTCGGTACGGATCTCCGGATTGTAGATGCCGGCGCCCCGGGTGTCCACAAGCACGAGTTCACAGTTGGCCAACCGCTGCAGGGCCCGGGCAAATGATTTTTCATCCGCGGCGGCTTCCATGGGCACACCGATGATGTCGGTAAAAATCCGCATTTGCTCGACCGCCCCGATGCGCTGACTATCTAAGGTGATGATCCCAACCCGCCGCCCAATGTCTATGGCCTGGGCTGCGGCGAGCTTAGCAACCACGGTCGTCTTACCGACGCCGGTGGGACCTACAAACGCCACCACTGTCTGTCCGGAGGGCGCAATCTTTATGGGCCCGGCCTCGGCCCCCATCTGCTCCAGCGCATCGGTAAGCGCCACGGCCGTTCTGTCCCGGTCCAGGCTGTCAAGCCCGATGCCGTCGACCAGCATGCGTTTAAGCAGATCGGCGGCGATAGTTTCCGCGACACCCTGGCGGCGCAGGAAACCGTGTAAACCGGCGTCACACCGCTGGTCCGGATGTGCGTTTTTCTGTTTTTTCATAACCGTCCCCTTTTTCTTCAACGCCCCAAAACCGGATTGCAATGAATCGAGCAGGCGCGTACTTTTGCGCCGGGCAAACAGGTCGGGCTGGGTCGGATCGGAAGGGTCATTTTTCTGCCTGAGTGACATTTTTTTGACATCCGGTACCCGGGATGGATCGATGGCGGCGGTCACCACAACCCCCGCATCCTTGGGTATCCCCAGCAAAGCGCCGGGTTTCTTGACGCTCTTGGCTGAAAGTATGACTGCTTCGGGCCCGAATTCCTTTTTGATCTGGGCCAGGGCCGTGGTCATATCCTTGGCTTCAAAACGTTTAATCTGCATTTGTCAGGCTCACTGTTCCGATTGCTTGTATGTTGATATTGTTTAAAATCTCATCGTAGGACAAAACCGGTAACATCGGTAAAAACCGGTCGATCAGTTTTTTCATGTGCGACCGGATCGGGGCGCTGCAGAGCAGGACCGGCTGTTCGTAAATTTCGGACACCCTTTCCAGGTTGTCCGAAAGATTCTGGATGATCATCTGGGCTGAACCCGGATCAATCGCCAGAAAACTGCCATGCTGCATCTGTTGAATCGATTCGGATACGGTTGCCTCGATTCCCTGGTCAAGGGTGAGCGCAGCCAGGCTTTCGTCCGAGCTTACGTGCATCTGGGTAATGGTCCGGGTCAGGCTCTGGCGGACATATTCCGTCAGCTGTTCAGGATCCTTGGTGATCGGCGACCAATCGGACAGGGCTTCCAGGATCCCGAGCAGATCCCGGATCGGTACCTGCTCACGGAGAAGATTCTGCAATACCCGTACCACTCCGCCCAGCGGCAGGAGGTTGGGGATCAGTTCTTCGACCACCTTCGGGTGGGTTTCCTTGAGATTGTCTAGCAATTGCTGGGTTTCCTGGCGTCCGAGCAATTCCCAGGCGTGCCGCCGGATCACATCCGACAAGTGGGTGGTCAGCACCGTGGCCAGGTCGACCACGGTGTAGCCTGAAGCTAAGGCCCGATCCCGGTTTTCCTCCTTGGTCCAGAGGGCCGGGAGACCATACGTCGGTTCGGTCGTCTTGACACCGGGCAGTTCCTCGTCGGCCGGCCCGGGGTTCATGGCCAGGAAAAAGTTGGTCATCAATTCACCCTGAGCCACCTGGTTACCACGCAGGAAAATCCGGTATTCACCAGGTTTCAGCTGCATGTTGTCCTGGATATGCACTGACGGAATGATCAGGCCGATTTCCTGGGCCATCTGCCGCCGGATCGACTTGACCCGGTCCAGCAGTTCGCCATCCTGTTCGATGTCCACCAGGGGAATCAAGCCGTAACCTACTTCAAGCGATAAAATGTCCAGGGGCGGCAGGGTTTTTACTTTTTCCGGCGGACTCTCCTGGGCGCTGCGTATCTCTTCAACCGCCCCTTCCTGGGCCACTTCGCGGCCGGCCCTGAAAAGCATGTAGGCCAGGATGCCGCTGATGACCGCCAGCACCATGAACGGCAAGGTCGGCAATCCCGGCACCAGCCCGAAACCCATCAGCACAGCCGAGGCCACCGCGATGGCCATGGGCTGGCCCATGATCTGCCCGACAACTTCATTGCCGAGACTGGATTCCGCGCCGGCCCGGGTCACTATGATACCGGCGGAGGTCGAGATGATCAGGGCCGGAATCTGACTGACCAGACCGTCGCCCACTGTCAGTAAGGTATAGTTCTGAGCCGCGGCCGCAAAGGTCATATCCTTCTGAAAAACCCCAATAATCAATCCACCGAGGATATTGATGGCCGTAATGACGATGCCGGCGATGGCATCCCCCTTCACGAATTTGTTGGCTCCGTCCATCGCCCCGTAATACTCTGATTCCCGGGCCAGAAGGGTCCGCCTGGTTTTGGCTTCTTCTTCATCGATCAGACCCGCGTTGAGATCCGCGTCGATGCTCATCTGTTTGCCGGGCATGGCGTCCAGGGTAAAGCGGGCGGCGACTTCCGCAATCCGGCCGGCGCCCTTGACGATGACCAGAAAATTAATCAGGACCAGGATCAGGAAAACGATAATCCCGACCACGTAGTTGCCGCCCACGACGAAGCTACCGAATGCATGGATCACCTTACCGGCCGCGGTGGTGCCTTCGTTGCCATGCAACAGAATCAGACGGGTGGAAGCGACATTGAGGGAAAGCCTAAAAAGCGTGGTCAAAAGCAGGATAGAGGGAAAAGACGACAGCTCCAGAGGCCGGGTAATATACATGCCGACCAGCAGAATCACCAGTCCCAGGGTGATGTTCATCGAGAGCAGCAGGTCTAGTATAAAGGTAGGCAGCGGGATCAGCATGACGCACAGGACACCCACTATGCCCAGCGGCAGAATCAGGTTGCTGTTATTCTCAAGAAAAGGCAGCCGGGGTACCGGGGATGTATGTCTGACAATTTCCATGGGGGTGTAATTCTCCAGTGTCTGATTTGTATTTCAGATAGAAGATATGCAGGTTCTATGCCTGAGTTGTCGAAGATGAAAGCTTGCCTTTCAGGCGGTAGACATAGGCCAGCACTTCCGCCACTGCCCGGTAGAGTTCGACCGGGATGAACTGATCAATCTCCACGGTCTTGTACAAGGCCCTGGCCAGCGGTTTCTCTTCCACCAGCGGGACGTCGTGTTCCCGGGCGATTTCGCGAATCTTGCGGGCTATCTCCCCGGCTCCCTTAGCAACCACCACGGGCGCATCCATCTCGTCGGCATCAAATTTCAAGGCCACCGCCAGACGGGTGGGGTTGGTGATGACCACATCAGCCTCGGGTACGGCCGCCATCATCCGCCGGCGGGCCATTTCGCGCTGGGCGCTTTTTATACGGGCTTTGATCTGGGGGTCACCCATCAACTGCTTCTGTTCGTCCTTCACCTCCTGCTTGGTCATCCGCAGTTCCTTCTCGTGCTGCCAGCGTTGAAAAATGTAATCGGCTGCAGCCAGAAAAATCAGGGCCAGGCAAACGAAAAATCCGATCTGGAAGGCAATCCAGCCGAACTCCTGCAGGATGTTCGCCACGGACATCTGCATCAGGTCGGGCATGCGGGGCAGGTTTTTCATAACCAGTACATAGGCAATTGACCCGACAGTCACCATTTTGAGTATTGACTTGGGAAGTTCCGCCAAAGTTTTGGCGGAGACCAGACGCCGGAACCCATTGATAGGATTTAGTTTGGTGAGTTTGGGGGTAATGGTCTCCGTGGAAATGAGGAGGCCGATCTGCATCACGTTCCCGAAAACGCCGGCCACAAGCACCGCCAGCATAAAAGGCAGCAGGATGTACAGCCCCTTTTGCAGACTGAATGCCAGCAGATCGCGCGCGGTAAGAATATCGGTGAGCAACATGCCGTTCAGGTTGGTAAAAATCCCGTGCATGAACTGCATCAAAGCTTGGACCATCCAGCTGCCGCCGAAAAAGAAAAATCCCAAAGACGCCATCAGGATCAGAACCGAGGGAACTTCACGGCTCATGGCCACCTGCCCTTTTTTACGGGCGTCGGATCGCTTTTTAGGCGATGCGGGTTCAGTTCTTTCCTGGTCGGGTCTTTCCGGCATATGCTTCTCCTAGGTCCCCATGGCACGCATCAATAGCAATACGGATTGCCCCATGGCCGCAAATGTCCGGCTGAGAAATTCACCCATGTACGGCAGGCTCATCCCGAGAAAAATCAAGCCGATGGCGATTTTCAACGGCATGGCTACAATGAAGATGTTCATCTGAGGGATGGTCCGGGCCACCAGGCCGAGGGCGGCACTGGTGATGAGCAGCGACACGATAACCGGGGCCCCGATTTTCAAGGCGACAACGAACATGTCCCCGGCCAGGCGAATGATGTGCTGCATGACATCTTGATTGAATCCGTAACCAAACAGGGGCACGAGCTGAAAACTTTCCACCATGGCCCGCAGCATGAATAAATGGGCATTGATCGATAGAAACACCAAAATCGCAATCAGGTTGTAGAAGGTCGCCAGGATCGGCACCTGGGCGCTGGTCGCCGGATCCATGACATTGGCAATGGCCATGCCCATCTGGTACCCGGCCATCTGCCCCGCCATCTGAAATCCGGAAAAAAGGGTCCGCACCGCCAGCCCGATAAGAATGCCGATCATCAATTCACAGGCTGCCGCAAGGGCCAGTTCGGGAATGGTGGCGAACAGAGGCCGCAGTTGGCCGCTCAAGAGCGGATAAAGGACGAAGGCAACCGCCAGGGCAAAACCGAATTTGAACAAGATGGGAATGGCGCGGCTATTGAAAATCGGCAGGAACATGAAGATGGCGCCCACGCGCAGGAAGATGAAAAGCAAAAGCTGCAACTGGGGCATCTCAACGGATATGGACAGCATCTTCTTTTTTTGCCTCTATAGGGTTTATCTTGCTCTTACTGTTTAAGTTTTTTGGGACTACAGAGCTCGAATAAGAGCCTTCATATCGGTATCGCTATCGAAAATAGGTGCCGGGATGACTTTTAGGAACCGATTTTGATCCCGATTCCAGTAGTGATTTCGATCAAGGCTTTTGTCGGCAGCCTCAGCGGATATACATGGGAATACTGCCGAACAGGTTGTTGACGAAATCGATCATCAGCTGCAGCATCCAGGGAAAGAACATCAGCAGGGCCAGGGCAACCACCAGCATTTTCGGAATGAAGGTCATGGTCATCTCATTGAGCTGGGTCACGGACTGAAAAAGACTGACCAGCAGGCCGACCACCAGGCCGGAAAGCAGCATGGGGGCAGCCAGCAAAATGGCCGTCTTGATAGCGCTGATAAATATTCCGGTGACGATTTCCGGTGTCATAGTTCTTTCTCCGCTTACAAAAAGCTTTTGACCAGGGACCCAATGATCAGGTACCACCCGTCGGCGAGCACAAAGAGCATCAGTTTAAACGGCAGGGAGACCATCACCGGCGGCAGCATCATCATGCCCATGGACAACAGCACGCTAGCCACCACCATGTCGACGATCAGAAAGGGCACATAGAGCAAAAGCCCGATCTGGAAAGCGGTTTTCACTTCACTGATGATAAAAGCCGGGATCAGCACCGTCAGCGGCACATCATGCATGGTCCGCGGCCGCTCGATCCGGGAAATATCGACAAATAGGGCCAGTTCTTTCTCTTTGGTTTGCTTGAACATGAACTGCCGCACCGGCTTCACGGCGTTTTCAAACGCCTGTTCCCGGCTGATGGATTCATTGAGATACGGCTGCAGGGCATTGGTATTGACCGCCTGCCAGATCGGCGTCATGATAAATACAGTCAGAAACAGCGCGATCCCGATAATGACCTGGTTAGGGGGCATCTGGTGGGTACCCATGGCCTGGCGCAGCAAAGACAGCACCATGACGATCCGGGTGAAGGAGGTCAGCATGATCAAAAGGGCCAGCGCCAGGGACAGCACCGTCATCAGCAAGAAGATTTCCATGATGACGGCGGGTTTGCCCAAACCGTCGCTGGAGTCGATGCCGACACTTAAAAAATTGCGTACCTGGGTCCCGTTTTCGGCGTGGCACTCTGCCGGCCCACCGATCCAGAAAATGACGGCCAGGGCCAGTAAGCATCCGCATTGTAAGATTTGTCTGTGCATAAGGCTTCCGTTGCTTGTCTCTTCGTGACGATTCACTGCTGTCAATCTTAACTGGATCTTCGCAATAGCTATGCCAAACCGCACCGTTGCCGGGAGACAAAGGACCCGTCAAGTACAATTTCTAAATTATTATCTATATTTTCAATTAATTATCGTGTTAGTTGAACCATAGAATATCGTGGCCGCCGGGATGTGCAACGATAGGGAACGCTGCCAAAGCATTGACAGCGACGGCTGGAATTCTGACGCCGGAAAATACCGCGGTACTGGCGGCCGCCCGGGATACAGACCTATTGATCCAGCGGCTGGTCTGGGGTGGATTTGCTGCCTAATCGATTTAACAGGCTGGAAAAGGTGGGTTGGGTCGGTTGGGCTGCTAATTCGGCGACCAGTTCCCGATCTTCGATCTTGCTGAGCAGGGTTATATGGTCGCCGGTGATGCCTACCACGAGAATATCTCCGGGCACCTGGATCAGCGCGATGCTCTTTTTCGGAGCCAGCGGCCGGGTGCTCAAAACGTTGATCAACTGTCGGCCGGATACCGGGCTGGCAGACCGGGTGACCCGTTTGAACAGGAACAGCACGCCGGCCGCCCCGCCTGCCATGAGCAGGAGAAAACCCAGCATTTTAATCAGGGTGGTGGTGAATTCTGGGTCGCTTGTCATTTGAGTTTCTTGATGCGCTCCATGGGGCTTACAATCTCGGTCAGCCGAATACCGTAATTTTCATTGACCGACACGACCTCACCCCTGGCGATAAGCTTCTGGTTGGCCATGATCTCCAGGGTTTCTCCGGTGGCCTTGTGCAGTTCGATGACCGAACCCTGCCCCAGCTTGAGCAGATCATGAATCAACATACTGGTTCTTCCGAGTTCAACGGTGATCTGCAAAGGAATATCCAGGATAAAATCAAGACTTTCTTCAAGCGAAGCCCTTTGGTCTCCAGGCGCACCGCCCTGTCCGGTCTGTTGCCCGCTTTCTGCGGCCGCACCCTGAACGCCCGGGGCTTTCAGGGCGGGGGTTTCCGTGTTACCGGTCTCGATTGTGTCGCTATTTGCCATCATCAGCGTCCTTTCGTTTCTACCTGACGAACTATCATTTCATCATGGCCGTTAGCTGAACGGCCCGATTTCCCTTTACGATGCCGGGAAAGCCTTTGTATTTCGGCACATTTTCTATATTGATGTTCAACGGATCGGCCGGGCCCTTGTCCAACCGGATGACATCGTCCACCTTCATATTGAGCAGATCACGGACCGTCTGATGGGTCCGCCCCAATTCGGAGACAACCGTTACATCGGTTTCCCTGATCAGAGCCTGCAGCTGGGAGCTGAAGGCATCCTCCAAATCCTTTTCGCGCAGGTACTTTGAGGAGAGTTTGTCCTTGATCGGCTCCAGCATCCGGTAGGAAACACACAGGTGCATGTTGCCTGAAAATTCGGCGCCGGTTACCGAGAGGACAATGACAATTAAAAGATCTTCCGGGCTTACCAAGTGGACATATTCGGGTTTGGTTTCCGTCTTCTTCAGGTTCACCCTTACGGGGAAGACGATCTGCCAGGCTTTTTCAAGATCGCTGAATATCTCGATCGAAAACTTGGACATCATCCGTTTTTCAATGAATGTAAACTCCCGGATATCTTCGAAAGGTTTACCGTCACCGCCGAACATGCAATCTATCAGTGAATAGACCAGGCTTGGTTCGATGGCCAGCAGGGAGGAACCAATCAAAGGTTCCATGGTAAATGCCGCGAAACTGGTCGGATTGGAAAAAGCTTGTATGAATTCACCATACTTCACCATTTCCGTTGAAACCATTTCCACCCCGATGGGTTTGTGCAGGGACGCACTCATGGTCGTTTCCAAGAGGCTCGAAAATTTATCGTACACCTCCTCAAGGGCATAAAACTGGTGGCGCAGCATGGCCCCCTGGGCCATGAGATCATACTCTTTTACTTCAATTTCCTTTTGATCCGGAGTGTCGAACTCAAAATCGACGTCGCCCTGGTCCATGGCGCCCAGCAGCGCATCAATTTCTTCCTGGGAAAGTACATTTTCCGACATGGTAACCTCGCCTATTGGATGACAAACTCGGTGAAATAGATATTCGTGACTTCACCGGTCGTCATGAAGCTGTTGATTTCGTCGATCAACTGGTCTCGCAACGCCAGTTTACCGTCTACTGTATTGATATCCTCGGCTTTTTTGCTGGGCAGGATCATGAGCATGGCATTGCGGACCTGGGGCAGCCGCTGGTCCAGTTCCGAGCGCAGCACCTCATCCGCAAGTTCCAGTTCCATGGTGACCCGCAGGTAGCGGTTGCCGCCGGCCTCGGCCAGGTTCACAACAAATGAATCCAGGGAGTACATTGGACCGATGGTATCCGGCTCCGCTTCATCTTCCGCACCTTCCTCGGTAGCGGCCGTTTCCGTTCCGGCCACATTCATCTGGGCCATTTTACTCCAGAGCATGTAGAATCCACCGCCGATAGCAGCCATAAAAATAAACACGGCAATACTAATGATGATGATGATTTTCTTTGACATATAGGTCCTCCCCGGGTCCCGACCATCGGAAACCGATTAAGGGTGTGATCAATTTTCCGGAACCGGCATTTTATTTGGCAATGTTACCGGTCCATGCAGAACCGTACTCCACCCAAATGTTTAGCAAGAACAATGCCATCATATGCAGCCTGACCATAATGACATCTAATTTGAAGGTTTCCGTCCCTATTAGCAGGCAACTAAAAACCCTATAACTAACTGTTATTTATATTTTAATCATCAATTTCAGAGCCACACAGAATGAATGGGCGGGCAACAGGCCCAGAGGGCCGTTTCTGAGAGGAAACCGCAAAGTTGTCAATGCTTTGACGATTGGATCGCCGGCAGGACCCCCGTCATCCCGAATATCGATGAACGGCCGATCCGCCCGCAGGCCCAGTCCGGGCCTGCGGGCGGCAGGAAAACCATATGGGTTGTTACTGCTTCAAGGGCCGGTGATGATTACCGTTTCATGCCAATGAGCGACGTCAGGATCTCATCGCTGGTGGTGATCACCTTGGCATTGGCCTGGAACGCTTTCTGGGTAACGATCATCTTGGAGAACTCGCTGGCAATGTCCACATTGGACATCTCCAGGTTCTGGGCAATGACCTTACCCAGGCCGGATACGCCGGAAACGCCGCCGGTGGCGGACAGCGGGGCCCCCGAATCATTGGACTGGGCATAGAGATTGCCGCCCTTCTTGGTAAGTCCCAGCGTATTCGGGAAATTGTAGAGGGAAACCTGCCACAGGTTTTCCTTGGCGCCGGTCGCCTTGGCGATGCCGGTGATAATACCGTCGTTTTCCATGGCGTAATCCCGGTGGGTCGACGCAGCGGTCACGTCCACCTGGATGTTAACCGGGGCTGCCGCCGGGGGCGAGGCCGGGAAGCCGCCGGTGATGTCGTACCCCTGCACGATTTGGTCGCCCGGGTTGACGAGGTAGCCGTTGCCGTCGAAGACAAAGTTACCGGCCCGGGTGTAGAACAGTTCAATGCCCGTGGGGCCGCCTTCGCGGACCTGGATGAATCCCTGGCCGGAAATCGCCAGGTCGGTGGGGTTGCCGGTCGGTTCCAGGGAACCCTGCGCCAACTGCTCGGTAATCCCGGCCAGGGCTACACCGGCCCCGGGGTTGAAGCCCGATCCGCCGGTGGTCTCATTGAGCAGGTTTGAGAACTGGACGGTCGACCCCTTGAAAGCGGTGGTGGTGACGTTGGCGATATTGTCGCCGATAACGGTCATGGTATCTTTCTGAACGCCTAATCCGGAAATTGCGGTAAATAATGAACCTATCATGGTTTTTCCCCTTTGCTATGGTGTTGTTTACGTATATATCTAAATTAACTGCTTATTTTACGTATATCTTCAAGGGTCACTTCACGGCCGCCCACCAGAATGTAGGCGGTGTCATCTCGAAAATTGATTTCGGTGGCCTGGCCGCTGAAGACTGTCTCGGTGGCGACCGGGTTGCCGTTGCCGTCGACGGCCATGACTTCGATGAAGTAGGCACCATCCGGTGCGGCGACACCCTGGTTGTCAAGCCCGTCCCAGGTGAACATGTGTTCCCCGGCGGCCCGGGCGCCACTGTTGATGGAGGTGACATACTGGCCGGCGCCGTTGTAGACTTTCACGTAGGTTTCGGCAGCAGCGTTATCAAGCCGGTACCTTAGATTACTGACAGTACCGTTGGATAGATCGAAACTGTCTCCGACGGCTGTCACGGTCTTGCCCAGGTAGTCGGCGGCCCGGGAATTATTGGCGGCCGCCTGGGTCGTCTTCAGCTGCTGGATCTCGGCATCGATGTTCTGCAAGGCCTCCAGTGAACTGAACTGGGCCAACTGGGCCGTGTATTCGGTGCCGTCCATCGGGTTCAGCGGATCCTGGTTCTTCATCTGGGTCACCAGGAGTTTGAGAAAATCGTCTTTGCCCAGGACTGCACCGGAGGTACTTGCAGCGGTGTTGTCAGTTGTCTGAACAAAGTTTTCAATGGCGCTTATTGTCATTTTTATATTCCTCGCTGGCGTGACGCTTATTAAGCGAAAACGCCGATCAGGGTTCCTTCCGCGTCCTCATCCTCGTCGGCCGGTGTGGTCCGGGCCTGGTCATCACCGGGTGTATGGTCTCTACCGCCGTGATGCGCCGCACCCCGCCCATGCTTGGCAAAACCGCCCCGCTGACCAGCCGCGTCCTTTTCAGCGGGATCGCCGGTGGACATGATCTCCACATCCAGCTTTTCCACATTGAGTCCCAGAGCATTGAGATCTGCACGCAGCTGCCCGATATTGTTCTCGATAATATCTCGAGCCATGGCGGTTTCGGCTACCATTTTGACACTGATCGTCTGGTCCTGGGCCAAAACCCTGAGCTGCATTTGCCCCAGGGTTTCCGGCTTCAACTGAATCCGGATTTCATTGGCGCCGTTTTTTGGCTGGAGACGGATCCGTCTGGAAATCTGTTCAAGCACCCGCGCTTCGGAAACCCGGTCCAAAACGGTCTTGTCAGGTTCCGGTGCCGCCGTGGTGCTGCCAGCGGATTGGGCCTTGGGAGTGGCCGTTGCCGGTTCGGTCGGTTTGATTTTAGCATCCACGACTTCGGGTCTGATCTGCTCGCCGCCCTTCACATCGCGAATAGCTTGCCCTTTAAGTCCGTCTTGGCTAAAGGGATCCCGTTCACCCTTAGGGAACTTTGTCCTTGCGCCCTCTTTTTTGCCCGCATGTGCAGGTACCGCTTTGTCACCTGTTTTAACCGTTTTCAAACTGAATGTATTGCCTTCACGATCACGTGTAACATGCAAAGATTCCGGATTTTTTTCCTTTAGACCTTCGGCCCGCATTGTTTCGGCGGTTTCAACGTTTGTCCAGGTACTCCGAAGCTCCGGTCCCGCGCCTGTTTTTCCGGCGTCCATCTGCGGCTTTTCTGTTGCGGATACGCCGGTGGCAAAATTTTTAGGACTCAATGAATTCGGGGCGCTTTTGGCCTGTGGTGCCGACGCTTTTACAGCCGCCGTTGCATCTGGCCTGTTTTCCGTCACAAGCTTGGAATCGTGTGCAGCGGTTGCCGGCTTTGCAGCGGCCGTTTGGTCACCGTTGAAGTCGGGAGTCTTGGGCAAGTCAACCCTAACAGCAGCTGCTTTGGCGACTTTGGTCTTATCAATAATTTCGTCGGCGTTCGTCCGGTTTACACTGCTGCCCGGATGTGCGCTTTCTGTTTGGCGAATTACCTGCGGATCACCTTTTATTCCAGTGGCCTTAATCTTGTCTACGGCCTGTCGTACCCGGGTTTGAAGGTCATCTTTCGAATCGTCCGCTACCGGTCGGTCACCGGCTTTTTCCGTGTCGGTGCCACCTTTTTTATTTACGGCAACCAGGTGCGGGTTGCTGGCGTTTGGGGCCATCTGGGCCGCATCGGCGTTCTTCAAATTCAGTATCCGAATGCCTGCGCCCTTGCTCCGCTTATCTGGGGACAATGCCTGGGAGGCCATGACACCGTTCATCGCTTCCTGAGTCGCTGCAGTGTTCACCGTCTCAGGCCCCGCAACCGGTGGGGTTGCTTTCTGATTGTGCCCCCTGCTAAGGCGCTTGATGAGCGCAGTGGTAAAACCGTCCAGGCCCTGTTTGGCCCGACCCATACTGTGGTGGGATTCACCTGTTTCCCAAACCGACCCGGCATGATCGGGGGTTACAGCAGCCTTGCCGCGTTCACCGTCGGCACCAACGGTTTTGATTGGTCGGCGGCCGGCCGGCCACGCGCGTATGATCTCATTGAGGACTTCGCCCAATCGGATTGGCTGCGCATCCTTGGCGGCCAGATCCAAACCGGCGGCGGTTGCCGGCAGGTCTTCAGATTTGGCCTGACTTGTTTTCGATACCATGCGCAGCGACGCTAAAAAGTCCGCCCCACTCTCACCGGTGGCACCGGCCTTTTCACCGGCTGCGGTAATACCGGCCTTGCCGGTTGCTTTGCCGAGTTTGCCTTTGCGTCCAGCGTTGTCGGTTTGAATGTCAAAAAGCTCAAGTTGCATGTGAATCCTCATCTAATAGTCGTGCAGGTTTCCAGTTGGCCATCTGAAATTGCAGGGCCTGTGCCATCCATCCAAAAAAATGCGGCCAAGATCCCAACCGAATTAAAACCAATTAAAATATACAAATTTTCAGATAGTTACACATATGTTCCGATACGGACATTTTTTCTCGATCTCGGACGGCACATGCACTCGGACCGCCGGATAGGCAAGTTTTTCCGGAACAGGGGTAATCTTTTCCGCCTGTAAGGTTCAAGGCGAAAAGACCGGGACGCATCAAGGCCGATAACGGATCACGGCCAGGTGAAGATCTGTATTGAGTGGGCTGAAATGGGTTGCTGGATTGCGGTTGCGGCAGGCTCAGCTTTACCGGCGATTAAACAGGCTGATCGCGGTTTCGTCGGCAGACTTCATCTCTTGCTTGCGAATTTTCTCGCGGTGGGCTTGCAGGCCTCTTTCCTTGAGGTTTTCTAAAATCTTACGCCCTTTCATGGCTTCTACGACCTCATCCCGTTTGTCTGTCAGATTCTCCTCAAGCCGCTCAAGGGCCTGCTGCATTTCGTAGGCTTCGATGGATAGCCGTTTGAAATATTCGGTATAGAGTCTTAGATCGGCAATCCGGGCCCCTGCGGCCCCAATCCGCCGCAGCTTTGCACCCCAGTGATCCCGTGAGGCGATCAGATCCTGGAGGGCCTGCGACCGGGCGTTGAACTGTTCCTGGATCACGGCGAGCTCTTTTTGCAGGGCTTCTTCGATATGCTTGCGCTGGTTAAGCAGCGGCTGTAGGGTGAAAATGTACATAGTGTTCCCGGATTCGTTGGAAAAAAGACCTTGGCCGGCCTATGCGGGTTGTTGTGATATCAATCGCCGGCGGTCAACTCCACCAACCGCTGAAGCCCTTCGTCATAGGAGACTTTCTCATCGATTCCCTGGCAGAGATAAGCATTGATATCGTCGAGCATGTCAATTGCCTGGTCGATTTTTGGATTGCTGCCTTTCACATAGGCTCCGATATTGATCAGGTCTTCCGCTTTTTTATGCGTCGCCAGGATCGCTTTGATCATGCCGGCCGAGTTTTGCTGGCTCTCGGTGGTGATGTCGACCATAACCCGGCTGATGCTTTTCATCACGTCGATTGCCGGGTAATGGTTCTGCATCGCCAGGTCACGGGACAACACAATGTGCCCGTCAAGGATGGAGCGCACGGCGTCGGCAATGGGTTCATCCATGTCGTCCCCTTCAACCAGAACCGTGTAAAGACCTGTTATAGTACCATAATTGGAAGACGTGCCGGCTCGTTCCAGTAATTTCGGCAGCAGGGTGAAGACCGATGGTGTGTAGCCCTTGGTTGTGGGTGGTTCACCCAGGGCCAGGCCGATTTCCCGCTGGGCCATGGCAAAGCGGGTCACGGAATCCATCATCAGGTTGACATGCATGCCCTGGTCCCGGAAATACTCGGCCACAGCGGTGGCAATGAACGCCCCCCGCATGCGGATCAGCGGCAGGTGATCGGAGGTGGCCACCACCACAACCGACCGCCGTAATCCCTGCGGACCAAGTTCCTTCTCGATAAAATCGTTCAATTCCCGCCCCCGTTCACCGATCAGGGCGATGACATTGACATCGGCGCTGGCGTTGCGGGCGATCATGCCCATCAGGACACTCTTGCCAACCCCGGATCCGGAAAAAATGCCCATGCGCTGACCACAGCCAACGGAAAGCAGCCCGTTGATGGCCCGGATACCGATATCCAGCGGCTGATTGATGCGCTTGCGTTCCAGGGGATTGATGGGATTCGCGTATATCGGGTAGGCCGCTTTGCTCGGGATGGGCCCCTTGCCGTCAATAGGATTGCCGAGACCGTCGATCACCCTACCCAGCAGACCGTCTCCAACCGCGATGGTCGCACGTTCGTTGCGGGCCACCACCAGGCTGCCGGGTCCAATCCCGCGAATTTCTTCCAGCGGCATCAACAGCACCCGGTTGCCGCGAAAACCTTGTATTTCGGCCCGGATAGCCGGCTGGTTGCCCATGGGATGGATATCACAAATCGCACCGATACGGCTGGCGGGACCATTGGCCTCGATTACCAAACCAATGACCTTGGTCACCTTCCCGCAGAGCATCATCGGGTCCACCTCTGCCAGGCGATTTTGATAACGTTGTAAGTCGATATATCGGGCCATGATTACTTGGTATATTGGGATTTTTCCAGCTCGGCGGCAAAAGCGGAGTCGATTTGATCGAGCTGGCTCTCAATGCGGGCATCCACCGTGCCGAAATTGGTTTCCACGACACACCCGCCCGTGGTGATGGCCGCATCGGCTTCGAAATGGACATTTTCGAGTTTTTCCACGTGCGGCAAAAATTCGAACAGAGCCGTCTGGACAGCCTCCAGGTCCTGGGGGTTAATCCTGATTTTGACCTTTTCATGGTTAATGACTTTATCGAGGGCTCCCTTTACGACGTTGAGCACAATCTGCCGGTCAAGTGATATTTCCTGACCAATTATTCTACGCGCCACCGCCAGGGCCAGCTCAACTGATTCCGTCTCCGCTTTCAGATAGAGCTGTTGGCGGTATTTTTCGATATCCATGTAGGCCCGGCGCAGTTTCTGAATCACGCTCTCCAACTCAGCAGTCACCGCCTGCTTGCCCTTTTCCAGGCCCTGTGCCAAACCTTCCTCACGGGCCTGCTGTTTTTCCAGTTCAAAGGCGTGCTGCAGCTTGTCGGACTCGCTCGGGCCCGCCTCCGCGACGGCCGCCATGCGCTGGAAGAAATGGTCCTCTTCCGCGTCGCTTCCCCGCACCACGCTGGCGTCATCCGGTAAATCCGGAAAATCGTGAAAGCGCATGGATTCGCGCGGGGCCGGATCATTTCTAAATGCTTTACGCAATGAACTCTTCGCCCCCTCTGCCACTGATGATGAGTTCGCCCTTCTCTTCCATGTCCTGGATCAGCTTGGTGATCGTCTGTTGCGAATTTTCGACGTCCCGCATCCTGACCGAGCCGGCGGATTCGATTTCTTCCTTGACCATATCCGCGGCGCGGGTGGACATATTCTTGAAAATTTTGGCTTTTACCTCCTCCGAAGCCGCTTTGAGAGCAACCGCCAGCTCCTTGGTTTCCACCTTGCGCAGCATGGCCTGGAGGCCCTTGTCATCCACAAAGATCAGGTCTTCAAAGACGAACATGAGCTGTTTGATCTCGGCGACCATCTCCGGGTCGTCGTCTTCAATCTCATCCATAACGAGCTGGGAGGTGGCGGCATCCGCCTGGTTCAGAATTTCCGCCAGCTGCCCGATACCGCCCACCTTGTGGGTCACCGTCCCCTGTTCTTTGCTCAACACTTCTTCGAAGACTCTTTCAATTTCATCGATCATCCCGGAGACGATCTTTTCCGAATTGGCAATCCGCAGGGCAATTTCCGTCTTTTTTTCGTCCGGTAGCCGGCTCAGGACTTCACTGGCCATCTCGGGCTTCAGATGCACCAGGATGACCGCAATGGTCTGCGGATGCTCTTCCCGGATGAGCTGGACGAGATGGTCCGGGTCCAAGGCAAACAGGGACTTCAAGTTGGAGGGTTTGGGGATATCACGCTTATAACTTTTGGGTTTCTTCGTTTCTTCAGGCGGTTGCGGCTCTTCGATCTGCTTTTTACCACCCTGGGCAGCCCCCTGCAAGGCCTTGACAAAGTCCTCGGCGACCTGTTCGACCAGGTCTGGGGAAATGTCTCCCATTTGGGATAGATGCCCGGCCAGAAGCTTATTCTCATCCTTGTTCAGACGCTCCATGATGGCCGTGCGGGTATCCTCTCTGAGTGATTTCAGGAGAATGGCCACTTTAACCGATCCGGCGAGGTTTGCTGTCTCCATTTACTTTTCGTCCTTTATCCAATCTTTCATGATATCCACGCCGCCTTCGCTGGCAGCCAACAACAGCTGAGTGGCCTGTTCCTGATAGGGCAGTTTGGCCAGCTGGTTGCCGCCCTCGGCTTCGCTCACCGTAACGGGCAGCTGTTTGAGCATTTCAACCCCCTGGGCGCCGCCGGCGGTCAGCCAGCGGACGACGGGCCGCACGATAAAGAGGAAGGCAAACATCATAAAAACAACGAGTATGCCGTATTTGTAAAAGGGCGCATACTGTTTTACCTGCTCCAGCAGGCCCGGTTCGGGCTGCGCTTGGGCTTCCACCGGTTTGGTGGTTTTAAACGGGATGTTGGCCACTTCAATGGTGTCGCCCCGGGAATCGTTGTAGTTGACGGCGCTTTTTATGATATTTTCGAGTTTGGCCATCTCTTCATCCGTGCGTGGAATATAAATAAAGTCGCTGGTGCCGTCCTTGTTCTCTACCTGCCGGTAGTGGCCGTCGATCATGACCGCCACGGAAATATGCTCCACCTGTCCGATGGGCGCCACCACCCGGCTGACGACTTTGCCGATCTCGTAATTCACGACCCGGTCAGCGGTTTGGTGCGTCGTTCCCCCGCTAGTGGTTGTCTGCTGGGCGCCGCGGGAGGTCATATTGGGCACAGCGCCCGGGACACCGGATGGTGCCGATTTGAGGGTGCTGGAGGTCTGGTCATGCACCTTCTCGCTGCGGACCACCCGGTTGTCCGCCAGGTAGCGTTCCTCAGTGTGCTCGCGCTGGTTGAAATTGATGGCCGCACTCAACCGGACAATCGCCTTGCCGGTCCCCAGGGCGTTTTCCAACATGGTCTTGACCCGATCCTCTAGCTTTTTCTCGAGGGTTTCCTGGAAGACGAGCTGGTCCGTTGACAGGGTGCTCTCCTTGGCCCCCTTTTCGCCGCGGGTCAGTAGTTTGCCGTAGCTGTCCACGATGGTGACGTTCTGCGGGTTCAGGCCGGAGATGCTGGAAGAGACCAGGTTCACGATCCCCTGGACCTGGTTGTGGTTCAATGTGCGCCCGGACCTGAGTTTTAAAATGACTGATGCAGTGGCCGGTTCGTCCTGCTCAGTGAAAATAGACTTATTGGCCATGACCAGGTGGACCCGGGAACTTTCCACTTCATCGAAGCGGTTGATCGTTCGCGATAGCTCGCCTTGCAAGGCGCGTTGATAATTGACATTCTGCATGAACTCGGTCATCCCCAAGCGGGTATTGTCAAACAATTCGAATCCCACCGAACTGCCTTGGGTGAGCCCCTGCGAAGCCAGTTCCAGGCGCAATTCGTAGACCTGCTCCTGGGGCACCATGATCGATTTCCCGTTGGCGGCAATCTGGTAAGGAATCTTGCGCTCTTTCAATTTTTCGTAAATCGCTGCGGAATCCTCCAGCGAGAGATCCGAAAACAGAATCTGGTACTCCGGCCGGGCGGCCCACGTCGTGAGCAGGATGAAACCGGTCAAGGTGGCACCCACCAGCAGTAAAATTCCTATCTTCTTAGCGGTGCTCAGACTGTTGGACAGTACTTTCAACTGGCCGGGGATATCTTCAAACGCCATTTTTTCTGCTCCTTTGCCGGTTAAACGGGCATCCGCATGATGGTTTCATAGGCCGATACGATTTTGTTCCTGACCTGCATGAGCAGCTTGAACGAAATCTCGGCTTTCTCCATTTCAATCATGGTCCGGTGAATTTCCTTGCCCTTGTTCATGGCGAGTTCTTCGATGGACCGGTTGGCGAGGTTGTGGTCCTGCTCCACCTTGTTGATGGCGCCGCGTAGCATGTTGCCAAATCCGCCCGGCGCGTTCCGGGGACGCTCAATTTTGGTATTGCCGGGGGTTGGCAGGCTCTTTGCGACCGCATCGATACTGATGTTTTTCATTTTATTTACCTATTTCCAGAGCTTTGAGCGCCATATCTTTGGCGGATTTAATGGCGGCCGTGTTGGCCTCGTAGCCGCGTGTGGCGGATAGAAGGTTCACCATCTCCTCCATCATGTTGATATTGGGGATGGCCACATACCCTTTTTCATCGGCGTCCGGATGTCCAGGGTTGTACTTCAAGAGGGGCTTTTTGGAATCGTTGATGACGCCGGCCACCTTCACCCCGTTTTGCTTGGCGCCGATGGTCTCGCGCATGACATCACTGAAGGAGCTCTCGACCGGCTCGGTGGTGAAAACGACGTCTTTTCGCTTGTAGGGCCCTCCTTCGGGAGTCCGGGTGGTGTGCATGTTGGCCAGGTTACTCGAGATAACCGTCATCCTGACCCGCTGGGCCGTCAGCCCGGAAGAGCTGATTTTAAGGGCATCGATAAAATTCATGTTGTCCCTCCTCGGATGACTTCTTTCAGCATCCTGAGTTTTTTGGAAATAGTTTGAGCTAGCGCGTTGTAGAGCAAGTTGTTCTCAGCCAGATTACTCATGCTGCGATCGAGGTCCACGGTGTTCTGGTCCCCTTTGTTGATCAGTTTCTCATGCTCGACAAAGCGTGTCCGGATGCCGCCGGTATCCTGGACAGCTTCGGAAAAATGGTCCGGTTTGGTACTGGCCATTTGCATGCCGTCGGTTGCGCGCGCATGAATCCGGTCGGCCTCTTCGTCCATGACGATGTCGAACGATTTGAAGCCCGGGGTGTCCGCATTGACAATATTCGATAAAATTACATTGTGTCGTTGGGACCTGAAATCCAGGACTTTTTCCAGGATTGAAACGGTACCGCCGAACAAGGCCTTGTTTTCCATGTTTTCTCCGCTTGTCAGGATTTCAATTTCACCGGCGTCACATTTAGAAGATGCGTTGGCCGGTTCACTGTCGTTTTAAAGTAGTGTATCCAGCAAATATCATACCAGTCCGCTGGTCGGCTTTCAGGCAGCATTCTTCTCCCGATACTCTTTCAGCTTGTTGCGCAGGGTCCGGATGCTGATTCCCAGCATCTCGGCCGCCTGGGTGCGATTGTCATTGACCTTTCTCAGGGTGCGGGCAATCAGTTCTTTCTCCATTTCCTTCACGGACATACCCGGGCGCAGCTCAATGGTATTGGCGCGGCTCGCGGGCTCATCTTCCAGCAAGATTTGACCGGCCGGCAGTTTCCCGCCGCTGGTGATAATCACTGCCCGTTCCATGGTATTCTCAAGCTCACGTATGTTGCCCGGCCAGGCGTATGCTTGCAGTTTACGGGCCGCGTTGGCCGTCAGCGTGAGGCCTGGCTTGCGGTTTTCGCGACAAAACTTTTGGATAAAATGTTCGGCCAACGGTACGATATCATCCGGTCGGCTCCGCAGGGGCGGCAAGGTAAACGGTATGACATTGATGCGATAATATAGATCTTTGCGAAACTTACCTTCTGCGACCGCCTGTTTGAGATCGACGTTGCTGACCGCGATAACCCGCGTGTCGACGGGCACCGGCTGATGGCCGCCCACCCGGTCGATTTCCTTCTCCTGGAGCACTCTCAGTAGCTTGGCCTGCAACGGCAGCGCCATTTCCGATATTTCATCCAGTAAAATGGTACCCTTGCCGGCCAGTTCGAACTTACCGATCTTCCGACCGACCGCACCGGTGAAGGCCCCTTTCTCGTGACCGAACAGCTCGCTCTCGGCCAGCTGTTCCGGTAAGGCGGCACAGTTTAAGGCTACAAAGGGATTCGCGCTGACCGTGCTGTGATGATGAATGTAGGCCGCCAGAAGCTCCTTGCCGGTACCACTTTCACCCAGGATGAGGACGGTGGCCTGGCTTGGGGCAACATTCTCAGCCAGCTGCAGCAATTCGCGAACCTGTGGGTCCCGGGTGACGATGCGTTTGTCGCGGGTACCTGAATTTGGCGTTTCAACAGGTGTGGAATCTTCGTCGGCCGGGACAAGCGCCCTTTGAAGGGCCAGGACCAGGGTCTCCGGATGAACCGGCTTGAGCAGATAGTCCACCGCACCGGCCTGCATGGCCGCTACCGCACCCCGAACCGAACCTGTTTCGGCGGTGGCGATCACCGGCAGGTGGGGTGCCTGGCTGCGTATCTCGGCCAGCAGCTGGGCGTAATCCATTCCCGACAAATCAGTATCCGCTATCACCAAGCGGTATGCATCCCAGTCAACATCTTGCCGGGCCGCTCGCCCGGCAGCGTGGATATCGATCCGGTAGCCGCTGTCAGCCAGGGCCGCCTCAATCGGTCTGGGTATCGTTCCGGCTCGGTCTATGATCAGGATAGTTTCCAAACAGTGTTCCTTTGCATGCAAGTCCCACGAAATTTACAGATTGAATCGTAACCGGATAACCGCAAGATGCGTGCCAGCCAATCCTCATCCATTGAACCGGATGCGAGGATTAAAGTCAGCGGGAAATGACCAGACACAATTTTTTCTGCTTTATTTACAATGGGTTGAAAAATGCGCGCATGCTTACAGAAAATAGAGACGCCCCAAAAGTACACTCAGACCGGCATGACCGCTTTCATATCCGCACGGCTGTCAAATCCGGAACTCTGTTGTGTCAAGGTGTTGACGCCTGAAGGGTTCCCCGAAACGAAATTAAACCGAAGCAGCTATCCAGGGGGTGCGGTTTGTGCGCCGCGCTCCATCCCAACGAAGGCAGATGGTTGGAAACAGATGGCGGCTGTGGGCAGCCTGTTTCGCCACGACCTGTCAATCGGACCGGTAGATATGGATAACGTTTTGTTAAAAAAGATTAGGGTATGTGGGAGACCTACGAGCGCGGCTATATTTTGTGCCGCTTGATCTTTTCAACCAGGGTGGTCCGGTTGAGATGCAACAGCTTGGCAGCCCGGTTCTTGATCCCGTTGGATTTCTCAAGGGACTGAATGATCAGTGACTTCTCGAATTCGGTGACCGCCGAATTGAAGCAAATACCGTCACTGGAAATCTGGATGCCGGACGGATTGAATTGGCGGGTGCAGTCCTGAAAACGTTCCGGTAGATCCGCCAAGGTGACGGTGCGGTCTTCGTTCAGCACCACTAGGCGCTCAACGATGTTTTTGAGTTCGCGAACATTCCCGGGCCAGGAAAAGTCCATCATGGCTGCCATGGCGCAGTCATCGAGCTGCGGGGGCTGCATGTCTTTTTCTTTGCAGATCATATTTATAAAATGGTGGATCAGCAGGGGGACGTCCTCGCGACGTTTTTTGAGTGACGGCAACTTGATGGGGATGACATACAGCCGGAAAAACAGGTCTTGTCTGAATTTGCCGGCTTCGACCGCCTTTTCAAGATCCCGGTGCGTCGCAGCAATCACGCGTACATCCGTACGGTGCGTGCGGCAGCCGCCCACGGGCTCAAGTTCCCCCTCCTCGAGTACCCGCAGCAGTTTCACCTGCAGGTCGGGACTCATATCGCCGATTTCATCCAGGAAGATCGTCCCACCTTTGGCTGCTTCGAACTTACCGGTTTTCGAGGTGGCCGCTCCGGTAAAAGCGCCCTTCACGTGCCCAAACAGTTCACTTTCGAGCAGGTTTTCCGGGATGGCGCCGCAGTTAATCGTAACGAACGGCTTGTCGCTACGGCTGGAGAGGTTGTGTATAGCACGAGCTACCAGGCCTTTCCCGGTGCCCGTTTCGCCATTGATCATGATGGTGCTGCCGCTGTCGGCCACTTTTTCAACCAGTCGGAAAACCGTCTTGATCTCACTGCTTTCGCCCACGATGCCGTGGCGGGATACCCGGGCGGGGGCCTGAAAGTCCTGGTCATCAACACTGTTTTGATTGTCAACGGCAAGGTTCAACATGGTTTGACTCCTGGATTTTATGGTGGTTGCGTGTTGGCAAGGAGTGTGCCACCAGGTGGTCAGTAATTTATCGGTAATATTTTTTGAATAATTACAGATATTTTTGAGTTTTAAGATCTCAGGTGGCTATAATTGGCTGGCTTCAAATCGTCGGTATTTTTTGCATAATGCAAATGGAAAAAGGGCGCCTAGTGGTGTCCTTTTCGCGCCAGGCATTGATACCCGGCGGTTTATACGCATACGCGTTCATTTGCAACTTGCAAATCAATTGCAAGTTGCAACAGTCGTTTTAAGAATCGCCCCTGCCGGACGCTAAAATTGTGATTTGGCGGCCTCCAGGCTGTCGTGAATCGGAAGTGAACTGGTTTCCGCAAACTCCTGTAGTTCCTCCTTGAGGGCGGCTGTGCCAGCCACCCGGGTATGCACCTTGGCGGCTCCGCATTTTTCGATGACCTGGATGATCAGTTTGATCAGGGACATGTTCGTCTCTTTGACTCCTGTAAGATCCAGGATAAACTTGCTAAGGCCGTCAGCTTTCATATCCTTGAGCCGGTTGCCGATGAGCCCTTCCACTTCCACCCCGATGGGCCGGGTGATCTTGGGAGGCAACCTCAGAATCGTGATGCTGTCTTTGATCTTGAAATATTTTTCAGCAGCGCCGGCGGTGTCCTTACCGGATTTTTCTTCCAGCTTGAGCACACTCTGCACCCTTTCGATCAGTTGTTCCCCTTTGAAAGGCTTTACGATGTAATTCTGAACCCCCATTTTAACGATCTGCATGACATTGTCTTTGCCCGACTCGGCGGTCAGCATAATCACGGGAATGGCTTTCAACTCGTCGTCTTTCTTGAGTCTTTCCAGCATCTCGATGCCGGTCATGACGGGCATGGTAATGTCCAGGACAATCAGGTCCGGTTTTTCACGGGCGGCCGTATCCAGACCAATCTGGCCGTTTTCGGCTTCAACCAGTTCACAGTTATACGGCTTGAAGGCCTTTTTCACAATCATCCGGATCGTCTTGCTGTCATCTACCGTCAATACTTTCAAAGGCATGATAATCCTCCTGTCTTTTTAGGATGCCTTATGTGGTTGAACCTCAGTGTGGGGTTAACATTTGTAATCGAGTGCAAACGTTCATATACTTGTCGATACAGCTAACCTATCGGCAAATTGGTTCAAACCTTTAGTCTTTTTTGCCGTTTGGCCAACTGTCTGCTTTCCCTACGACAGAATCTGCAAAATTGATACCATTTATAGTGTTCAATCAAACCGGGTGATTTCGAAATTAGGGTTAAAGTTTTTGACAAAACATCCAATATGCATAGTAGACCCTGCGCTGTGTAAATGGCACAATAATTGCTGTGATACCTACTGATTTTCTATGAATACTAACCCAAAACCCGGGGAACAAACATGGCGCTGAAACTCACGCTAAAACCAAACGAAAAAATGATTATCGGTGGAGCGGTCATTACCAATGGCAACTCCAAATCCAACCTCATCGTTGAAAATAAGGTCCCCATCCTCCGGGAGAAGGACATCCTCAATGAAGCCGAAGCCAATACGCCCGGCCGGCGGATTTATTTTGCAATCCAGCTCATGTACATCGACGAAACGAATGTGGTGACCCACCACAACAGCTATTGGGGGCTGGTAAAAGATTTTTTAAGCGCCGCGCCCAGTCAGATAGCGGTCATCGATAGTATGAATGAATTCATTCTGCAGAGACAATACTACAAGGCTTTGAAGTTGTGCCGGGAACTTATCGAATACGAAGAGGAATTGAACAAACATGTATAAGCAAAAGCCGATTGACGCCTACAAGAGCGTGGACAAGGTTACCATGTCGGGCCGGGATGTCGAGGCGGAGGTACTCAGCAAGGCCGCCATCAAGCTGAAAGCATGCCAGGACAACTGGGACATCGATCAGAAGGAACGCGAAACCGGCCTGAAGCAGGCCCTTGACTACAATCAACGGATCTGGACGATATTCCAGGGAGAGCTATCCAGTGACAACAATCCTTTGCCGGTGGAAATCCGTCGTGACCTGTTGCGGCTCAGTGCGTTTATCGACAAACGCACCCTCGAGCTCACTGCCTTTCCGGAAAAGGAAAAACTTAACATCCTCATCGCCATCAATCAGAATATCGCCGCCGGCCTCCGGCAGACACCACCCGCAAAATAGACACCTTTATAACCTTTGGCCCTTTGGATCAGTTTAGATCTGAAGGGCCTGCTTTTATTTTCCAAACCGCAGCAGGAAAACGATACAGCATCCGTTGTTCGTTTATTTCAATTATGAAGTGTGCATTCGTTTTTTAGCCGTTGGCTCGGAATTGTCCAATCCATTGATCAACTTTGCGCATCCCTAAAAATTTACGTCAAAAAAACAAACTGATCTCAATATGTTGCCACCCATCATTGCCCATCATATTAAATCCAGTTTGTTGCAATTTTTTCTAAAGTTCCCCCCATCCGCCCGATATACCATTCGAAAGGCGTCATGTGACCGTCGCCGCAAAGGAGCTCCCGACAGTTGCTGCGCCGCCAACCCGGAACATAAGGTTCCAATTTTAATGAGTCGGCAAGAAAGCCGACAAATTCCTAGAAAAGGAGAATGAAAAATGGCTATGAACTCAATCGCATTAACCGCCGGCATGCGCCAGAATCTTTTCAGCCTGCAGCAGACCAACGGCCTGCAGGAAAGAACCGCCAGCCGTCTGGCTACCGGTAAGAAGGTCCAGAATGCTCTGGATGATCCCATTAACTTTTTCGCGGCCGCCGGTCACACCCAGAGAGCGGGTGACCTGGCCCAGCGCAAAGACCAGATGGGTGAAGCCATTCAGACCATCAAGGCTGCCAACAACGGTATCGAAGCCATCACCGACCTGATCGCTTCCGCCAAGTCCCTGGCCAACTCCGCCTCGGCTATCGACGTCTGCGCCACGGCTTCTTCGCAGAACGCAACCGACCGCAGTGCCCTCGCCGACCAGTTTGACGAGGTCATGAACCAGATTGACACCCTGGCGGCCGACTCCGGCTACAAGGGCATCAACCTGCTCAGCAGCGGTGCCATCACGGTGGAATACGACGAATCGGGTGATTCCAGCTCCACGATCACCGGATTTGACAGCACGGCCAGCGGCCTGAGCGTCGCGGACTCCACCAATGCGTGGGTCGCGGCTACCGACGTTACCGACGCCATTGACGATCTGGATACCGCGCGTGATACCCTGCGGACCAAGACCCAGACGTTGACCACCAGCTTGAGCACGATCACCACGCGGCAGGATTTCACCACGCAGATGATCAATACGCTGGAAGATGGTGCCACGGCTCTGACGAATGCCGACATGAACGAAGAGAGCGCCAACATGCTGATGCTCCAGACCCGTCAGGCTCTGGGAACATCCTCTCTGAGTATGGCTTCCCAGGCTGCCCAGTCAGTCCTGAGACTCTTCTAAGCCAGAGTTCCAACGCAGTAAAAAAAACGGAGGGAATTTTCCCTCCGTTTTTTTTGTTCTGAATTTACAGCCGGCAGTGCGAACCTGAATGCAACTATCTGTCCTTGTATCCTCGCCATACCCCGCGGCGGCTGTATCGCCGGCCCTTATAACGCAGCGAGCCGACTTTACCAAAGTAGCCTCTGGAAAAGTCGGCTCGTCGTTACCTTCTCAAAATGGCAGGCGAAACCTGCTGTTCAAATAATAGCTGCCCTCACTTCATCCACCCGCGCATCCTCTCCCGGAAAATCATTTCGTCACTGTCCCAGAGGCTCTGGCGCATCTGTTGGCCTTTGGTTTCACGGATGCCGCCGTAGGCCGGGTGGAAATGGTAGGCCCGGGCTGCCGGTACAACCGCAAGCCGGGCGCCGGTGTAAAACATACGATAGCTGATATCTGTCTCTTCCCTGTGTCCCACCACGGAGTAGTCTAAAAAGTACCCACCGGCTTTCCGGGCTGCGCTTTTGCGATAGAGAAAACCGGAATTGAGATGCTCCACCGGCACCGGTTCATCGGTCGGGTGCCGGTTCACCTGCAAGATGCCGGACAGGAAAAGGTCATCTTGCCAATACACCCGCCCCGCCTTCATCAGGTCCTCTTGAGAGGTCCCTTCCGGAATAACCTGCTCTTCCGGCGGCCGTTTGGGATCGAGATAAATCGGCCCCACGGCATCATAGCCTTCAGCGATAACCGCCATCAACTGCTCCAGGCAGTCGGGCTGCAGAACGACATCGTCGTCCAGACGGAAAATCAGTTCGGTCGCGGCATTCTCCAGAATACGCTGTCCGCAGTACTGGGGCCCCTTGTGGTCGCCCACGATGATGTCAACCGGTGAGCCACTGCGTCCCAGGAGTTTTATCAGGCCCTGCACCGTGGAATTTTCATTCAGAAAGTCGGTCTCCTGGCAGTCGTTGACCAGCAACACCCGAAAATTTTGAAAAGTCTGGTTCAAAAGAGACTGCAACAACAGGGCCAGTTCAACTGGTCGGTCTTTGACTGGGACACCTATGGTGAGTTCCCGGTCCACTGCTTTGGATCGCAGGGATTGCGGCATCTCGAAACGATCGGCATATTCGGCCGGCGGGTAGAGGCTGTCCAGGTAGTGGGTGGTTTTGCCGTTGGCATGACAGACACAGTATGGTTGCCGATTTTGTTTGTTTACGAAGTAACGGGCATCGGCTATCTGCATTTCGGTCAGCATGTCGGCAAAATGGCTGAAAAACAGCGGCACGGACTTGAAAGCTTCCGGGTGGGTGTGCATATACAAGGCCAGTTCGGTCTGATCGGCATAGGTGCGCCCCCGTCGCCGACCGATAAAGCCGGCGATATCCGCCAGCTGTCGGCCGCGGGCACAGATCACGCCCACGTTGTAGACCGGCTGTTGGAAAACAGCCGGATCCACATCCGGGTTGATGGAAAACCAGCCCATCATGTACTCGTTATCCCGGTTGAGCATGCCTTCCTGCTCGATATATATCCAGTCCTGGCCATCATCCACATACTTGCGGGGATCGTCCTGAAAAATCACGTCGAACACATCCGTACGCAGGATATAGCTGTCCGGAAATTCGGCCGCTACAGGCTGGATGTACTGCCACTGGTAACAACCGAGCCCGACCCGGTTTTCCCAGAAGCCAGCGTTCACCGAGACCCGACGGACCTCCACTTGGTAGGCTGCTTCCAGGCCGGCCGGATAATCGGAGGTCATCACGAGGATAACCCGGCCATCGTAATGGGTTCTCAATGTCTCCAGCCAGCGGACCGTCCGGGTATCATAACTGCAGACGCCCATGACTATAAAGTCTTCGGATTTCCGGGAGCTGTGTTTATGAACTGTCATCATCTGTGTCCTTTGGGACTAATAATTACGTTTTAAGTTTTAGGTTTTAGGTTTTAGGTTTTAAGATTTTGGGTTTTAGTCCTAACACCTAAAACATAAGACTTAAAACGGGCGGCCACTTCTATGGCCCAACCGCTATTCGACTTTTGCCACCATTTCCTTGAGCGCCCCTTTAACCGCAGCAATCACCCCGGTCCAGTCACCAGGCTGAATCTGGCGAAACAAACGCATGGTCGGATACCAGGGGCTGTCGCTGCGCTCGAGGAACCAGCGCCAGTCAGCCGCATAGGCCAGCAGCAGCCAGACTGGTTTCCCCATGGCGCCGGCTAGATGGGCCACCGATGTGTCGATGGAAATGACCAGGTCCATGTGCGCCATGGCGGCCGCGGTGTCGCTGAAATCGGCCAACTCTGCGCCCAGGTTTTCCAGTAGCCCCGCTGCCGTAAACGGTTCCGCCTCCCGTGCAGCGGCACCGGTCTGGAACCCATAAAACCGTACCCCGGAAGTCTGCAATAATCCGCCAAAGTCTGCCAGCGCAGCCGAACGGTTGCGTCCCCGAAAATGGGTAGGGTTGCCCGACCAGACGAGCCCGACGTTGCAGGCCGCCGAGTCCACCCGGGCGGCCCAGTGGTCGGCTTTTTCAATATCGGGATGGATGTAAGGCACACGCGCCGGGATGGTATCCAGCGCCGTGGAAAAAATATGCGGCAAGCTTAAGAGCGGGCAATACAGGTCAAAGTCAACAGATGGCTTGCCATCCCGGGACCGTTCAATCACCCGATCTGCGCCGCGGGTCTCTTTGAGCAATTCCACCAGCTGCGGACGGGTTTCCAGCACGACCTCGCCGCCCAAGGGTTTGACCATCTCCAAATAGCGCGCGAACTGGAGCGTGTCTCCCAGGCCTTGTTCATCATGGACCAGGAGGGTTTGACCCTTGAAAGGCCGGCCTTTCCACATCGGCCGGTCCAGCCGGAACGGGTAGCTCGTGGGCCAGTCGGACTTGTCAAGGCGCCATTCATAACCCGGCCATCCCTTTTGCAGATCGCCCCGCAGCAAATGCACCAACCCGAGGTTGAACTCGGCCTCGGCCAGACCGGCGTCGATATTCAGGGCCCGCCGATACTGCTTTTCGGCCTGATCCAGTTGCCGGTCCTGGTAATAGCAGGTACCAAGATTGAGATGGGCACCGGCATAATCCGGACGCAGCGCAATCGCCCGGTGGTAGCAGTCCACCGCCTCCTCTTGCGACCCGCGGTTGGCCAGGGCGTTGCCCAGTCCGTTCCAGGATTCAGGCCGATCGGGTTTGGACGCGACTGCCTGGCGGTAAGCTTCCGCTGACTCATCAAAGCGTCCCATTTTTCCCAGCACATCGCCAAGATTATGAAACGCCTCATGGAAACCGGCATCTTTCCTGACTGCCCTGGTGAGATGTCGGGCGGCCTGTTCCAACTCACCGGCATCTTCAAGTCCAGCGGCCAGGTTAAAAAGAAATATCGGTGTATCCGGCTGTAACTTCAAAGCCGTCCGAAAGGAGTCAATCGCTTTCCAGACGCGGGCCTGCCGGTGATAAGCCAGACCGAGACTCTGGTGAAAACCTGCCGTGCCGGGCTCTATGGCGATAGCCTTTTTGAAACTGCGGATCGCCTCTTCCAGCCGGCCCATATTTTTCAATACCAGGCCCATATTGTTGTATGCCGGAGCAAGGGCCGGATTAATATGTAGGGCTTGACCGTATTGCCTGAGGGCCTCCTCCGGTTGATCCAGAGCCAGGTGGCAGTTGCCGAGGTTGTAATAGGCGTCGGCGTTCAGGGGATCCAGTCTCAGCACGCTTTGGTAAGCAGCCACAGCTTCCGCCAAGCGTCCTCCCCGCTGCCGAATGACGCCGAGATTGTAATGGGCGTTAATATGCCTGGGGTCCCGGCCAATGAGACGTTCGAAAGCTTTCTCAGCACCCGGCAGATCGCCAGCCGCCAGCAATTCTACGCCCCGACTATCTTCTGCCTGGCGGGTGGCGGTTGCCTGCGGCCGGTAGGAGCGACTCCCGTGAAAATTTGCACGGTTCCGGTTCAGCGCCTCTTGCTCACACCACCGCAACCAGAGTGTGCGGAATACCAGCTCCATATCTCCGGCAAACCCGGCAGCACTACAAAGGTCCGATGCCCGCAAGCGGTTCCGGATGGACTGACGCAGATCATCCAAGGCATCCAGGTCGGAGGCCAGGGCTGCGGCCTTCTCCAGATAGGCTGCCTCGCTGGTGGTTATCAGCTCCGCGAGATCCCCATGTCTCATCAGGCTGGCACCCACCCGGCTGGCGTGACGCTGGCCGCACAAGGTGACCACCGGAACGCCCATCCAGAGTGCTTCGCAGGTCGTCGTGGTTCCGTTATAAGGAAAGGTGTCCAAGGCTATATCAACCCGGTTGTATATCGCCATATGATCCCTTTTGGATGGGGCATAAGGCAGCAATTCCAGCTGCCTTTTAGAAATCCCTTCCCCGGCGAATAGTCGGTAGTACCGCGAACGCAAAGCGTTGTCGGCAAATTGTTTATTTTTGAGCAGCAAGGTTGAGTTGGGTACCCGTTGCAGTATCCCGGACCACACACGGATAACATCCGGGGAGATTTTGGCAATGTTGTTGAAGGAGCCAAACGTGATGTGGCCGTTTAACAAAGCCGGTGTATCCACAACACCTGGGCAATCGTGCGGCGGGTGGTAGCAAAGAAATCCGCGAGGCAGGCGGATAAGCTCTTCAGAGTGATAGCGGTCGGATTCGCCCGGCGGATCGGCGACGGCGTCTGTCAGACGATAGTGCATGGCCGGCAGTCCGGTCGTGTTGGGGTATCCCAGCCACGTTACCTGGACGGGGGCGGGTTGCCGCGCGAACACGGTCAGTCGATTACCGGCCGTGTGCCCGGCCAGATCCACCAGGATATCGATCTCGTCTTTTACAATCCGCTCATAAACATCCTGGTCGGAAAGACCGGCTATGTCACGCCAGTGACCGGACAATGCCTGCAATTCATGGGTAGTCCTGTCCGGGCGTCCGACATCAGCGTAGCAGAACACGTCGATTGCATTCCGGTTATGAGCGTCCAGCAGGGGCCTGAAAAAATGGCTTACCGAATGCTGCCTGAAATCGGGCGATACATAACCGACTTTCAAACGGCGCTGCGGATCGAGTGGATTGCTAAAACAGTCGTTGATCTGAAATTTACCGGCATAGCCTTGCCACCACTTGTTTGTTTCAGCGGCAAGTTGCGCCTGGTTGTATTCGGGTGCGTTGTTTAAACAGCATAAAAGATTGCTGTGGGTACGAAAATCCCCGGGGGTCTGCCCCAAAGCTTCCCGGTAGCAATGCAGGGCTTCATTCACCCTTCCCTGGGCCAGATAGGCATTGCCCAGGTTGCGGATAGCCCCGGTATTTCCAGGATCAAGTTTGCGGGCCGTCTCAAAGAGAGCAACAGCCTCGGATGCTCGGCCGATTTCCAGCAGAGCAACGCCCTGGTTGGAATGAATCTGCGGGTTGCCGGGTTCAAATTCAAGCGCTTTTCGGAAAAATTCCAGGGCATCTTCATAAAGTCCCTGTTCCCGCCGGGCATTGGCCAGCTGGTTATACGCCCGGGCGGTATTGTAGCGTAGGTCCGGATCGCCCGGTACCAGCTCCAACCCCTCGAGGAAGGCTTCCAGGGCAGCCTGCCGATCGCCTTTGCGTAAAAGCGCATTGCCCAGGCTGTTGAGGTAACCGGAATTGCGGGGATCCTGTGCCAGGGCCCTTTTTATCAGGTACAGAGATCTGGCGTGGTCACCGGCATGGGAGGCAATGATTCCGGACAGATTGAGGGCATCCGCGTGGTTCGGGTGGTGGGCCAGCACGGTGTTATAGGCCTGGAGTGCTTCCCGGTAGCGCCCTTTGCGCTGGTGCTCGACCCCCTGGTTGAGGATTTCCGCTATACTCATGATCTATCCGGCGAGTTCCAGAATGCTGCGGCAATAGTGTTCCTGGCCGGCCATTGCCAGTTTTTCGGCCAGGTGGCGTAGTGCTTCCTCGATCCCTGCTCCCAAACTGGTGCGCTGCAATTCATCTATTAAAGTCTTTGCCCGGCTGTTTTCTCCGGTGCAACTGCAACTGGCCGCCAGTAAAAAATTGGCCGCCAGGTATTCAGGATGCTTGGCGACCACTTTTTGCAAAACATCAGCGGCGCCAAAGGCGTCGCCGATGAAAAGCAGGCTCATGGCAAGGTTGAAATGACTCTCCTTCAAAGCTGGATCCAAACGATGGGCCTGACGCGCCGCCTTCAGTGACGCTGCGTAATTGCCCGTCTCCAGATAGGCACCCGCCAGATTGATATAGGCCGGCACCTTATCGGGCTCCAGTTCCAGAAGGCGCTTCCAGAGTTGGACCGCCTCTGCATAATCGCCCAGGGTCTGGGCCTGGCCGCCAGTTCGCGTAAGCCGGTCGCACTGGATTGCATGGTTTCAAGCTTTTGAATACCGATTTTAAAATAGCTTCTCCCCTTGGCCAGACACCTGGCCTGGTCAAGTTTGCCGTAGTGGTGCACGGGGATGTCGCAAGCCACAATGCGGATGCCTGCCTCGGTAAGCGATGGTTCCACCATTTCATGCACCGGGTAAGAAAATCGAACCCGCGGATCGTTGGGAAACAACCGCACCTTTTCACTGGGCATCCACCCCAACCCCGCCTCTTCCGGGTATCTGCCGTCATTGGACTGCCAACCGATCACATCGGCAACCTTGAGATAATTCCGGGTGGTCACAGCATAGGCTACCGACCCGTAAGCGCCAGACTTGATCTGCGCTTTCAGGGCGCCATAATCCTGGGCCCCCAGAACCTCATCCGCATCAATGCTGAAGATCCATCCGGCCTCAGCCCGGGCAGCTGCAAAATTCTTGGCCGCGGCAAAGTCGTCGCACCATTTAAAATCAAAGACACGCGCACCAAACACCTGAGCCAGCTTCCGGGTTCGATCCCGGGAGCCGGTATCCACGACCACAATTTCATCCGCCACCGGCTTGATGCTTTCAAGGCAGCGGGGCAGATCCCGTTCCTCGTTTTTCACAATCAGGCAAAACGCCAGGGTAGCCGACGCATTCTCAGCCGCGGCAATAACACGGGGACCCAGCTGTTCCCTAACGGCAAGCGCAGCGTTGAGCAGGCCCTCTTCCACGCCGAAAACCGCCAGCGTCGACTCGATCGTATCCATCGCCGCTCCATGCTGACCGGACTTGAGGAGAAGGTCGATGAGCAGATACCTCAGACGGCGACCGAATGGGTAGATGGCCAGTGCTTGCGTAAAAAAAGGGATAGCCCGCTGGAAGAGCTGCTTTTGGGACACAACGGCATGGTAATCGGCCGCCGTCTCAGCGGTTAGGGACAGTGCAAAGCCCCTTTCGATAAGTTCCAGTGCGTTCTCCCCATTTCCAGTCTTGGTCGCAAGTTTGCCGAGAAGCGTATACGCAGCGCCGAACCCCGGATCACAGGCAATGCTTTGCTTGAGTGCTTTGCGGGCCTGATCAATCGCTCCCCGGTCAGCCAAACAGGCCCCTTTCAGCCACCATCCGGCGGCCGACCGGGCATCGTTGGCCAGGATGCCCGCAACCGTCCGGTCGGCTGCATCCGGCTGTCCCATTTTGCGCTGGCAATTGCCGACCAGCAGATCTCTCTTTTCCAAGGGGCCTTCAACCGGCATCTCCTTTAAAGTCTCGAGAGCGTCCGCATATTGCCCGGTCTCGAACAGCAGGGTTGCCAGGTCCAGGTAGAGTTTAAGCTCGCCGGGATAAAGTCCGATCCCTTTCAAATAAAGTTCCACGGCCGATTCGGACTCCTCTCTCAAGTGAGCCTGATTCGCGCGGTGGCAAAGATGCAGCGCCTCGTAGTGCTTGCGCGGGTCGCTTTCCGGATCAAGGCTTTCCCACCTATCCCGCAGGGCCTTTTGCCAGCGCTGCCCTGGCGGCCGTTTGGCGGCCACAACATAAATATCACCGGCCAGGTAGTTTTGATATCCGGCCAATTCAGCCCGCAGGCAAAGATCCGCCAGCGCCACGTCGACATCCTGGCAGGCTTCATCCAGGCATCCCAGGGCCTTAACCGTGGCCTGGGCTCCTCCCAGACAACCTGACCAGGGGTTGCGAACGGCAAGGCGCTGCCCTTTGTGGCGGGTTTGCAAGGCCGCGTTCAAATCGCCGCAAGAAGCGGCCGGATTGACCGGATTGCGGGCCTGGCGCGGCAGCCCGTGGTAATGTTCTTCCATGAGCGGGCCGACCAAACCCACCTGGGAAGCCGTATCCAGGCAATTGCCTAAAGTCTTTATCCAGCCGTCTACCACCCGGACAGCGCTCTCAACAATAAAAACCTGCTGCCCTTCAGACTGTTTTATAACACGGTTGCAATTTTTAAGCGTGTCCAGGTCACAACTGCCCCTGATAACCTCTGGCGCTGAGCCCCTGTTGCCAGGCAATTGGTCTTGAACGTCACGATCCCGACCATTGGTAGCATCAATAACCACCAGGCGGTACTCACCCCCTGTGCAAGCACGGATGGCCGCCAGGCAGTCAGGCAGTCGCCCCGGGGAACGATGAATAACAACGATAGTAATCAGCGACATCTGGAAATAGACTCCGGCCCGATGGTTTCGGATCGGCTTTTAACCGGCATATTTCATTTCGTCCATCAGTTGACGGATCTGGGCGTTCCAGGGCTCCACGTTCAGAGCCATTTCGTAGAATTTATGAGCGTCTTCAGGTTTTTCCAGACGCTGGCAAATCCGTCCCAGGGCAGTTAAAACTTCCACATCATCCGGTTCCCCGGCCAGCAGATCGATGTAGATCCGCATCCCCTCTTCCAGGCGGCCCTGTGCTACGCAGTAAAAATCCGCCAGGTTCTTGCGAAAAACTGCATTCCCTGGCTCAATCTCAACGGCTTTCTCATAATGTCGGGCGGCAGCCGGTATATCGCCGGTCTGATAATACAAAACCCCCAGGTCATTCTGCACGACGGCCAGATCCGGATGAATGGCGGCGAGTTCCTCCAGTTTAGCCAGGGCTTCAGCCGTTTCGCCATTTTCAACCAGGGATGTCGCCTGGGCGTACATCTCTTCAGCCGGACGCTCCGGCTCGGAGGCCTGCTGCCCGGCTTCAACATCTTCAACCAGTTGCTTTATCTCTGCGTTCCAGGGTTCGACGGCCAGGGCCTGGTTGAAAAAGTGGCGGGCATCTTCTTGCCGGCCCAGCATGGTGCAAACCTGCCCCATCGCCAGCAACGTCTCCAAATCATCGGGCTCAACGGCCAGGATTTCGTTGTAGATCTCCAGGGCAGCCTCAACCTGCTTTAGCTCGATACACTTAAAGTCAGCCAAATTTTTTTTGAAAGTGAGGTTATGCGGTTCCAGTGCCAAGGCGCGCTCGTATGCGGTGATTGATTTCTCCTTGTTGCCGGTCTGGTAATACAGCACACCGAGGTCGTTGTGGGCCAGAGCATGGTCTGAATCGGCCGCCACCAGCGCTTCCAGCTGCCCGATGGCAGCGGCTAAATCACCCTGTTCCACCAGTTTCTGCGCCTGGTTGTACAGCACCTCAGGGGAATCCGTCGGTCCGGCAGCCGCCGGCGGGCCTCCGGCGGTTTTCATATTTTCAAGGTACCCACGGATTTCAGCATTGTCCGGCTCCAGGTCTAGGATGCGCTGGTAATAGGTTTTCGCTTCCCCTAATTGCTTTTCCGCCAGGTGAATGTGGCCGATAATTGTCAAAACGGTAATGTTCACCGGATCAAGGGTCACCAGTCTTTTATAAACCGCGAGGGCGGCCCGGTTGTCCTGCCTGATGGAGTAGTGAAAATCCGCCAGGTTCTTCAGGTACTCGCTGTTGGCTGGATCTAAGTCAGTGGCCTTCATGAAGTTATCCAGGGCTTTCGGGTGGTCTCCCGTGCGACAGTACATGATGCCCAGATCATTGTGAATCACCGCGGCATTCACGGGCCCTAGCAGTTTTTCTTCCATGTAGGCGATCAGGGCGGCTTCCGTTTCTGCGCTGTAAGACGCCGGGGCTGATTGTGTCATGGTATTTTCTCCTTGTTGAGTCGCCGTTTTAGCGACGCTGGCGTTTGTCTTTTCGTTTGCCATGGGTCCGGTCTCACACGGAATTTCCGGCTGTATGACGGTGGGCATCCGCCCGATAATTCTGCCATCCGCGGCCGCCTGGCGATACATCTCTAAAATACGTTCGTCTTCTTTGGCCCGCCTGGCGGCCGACGCGTGTTCGATACTGTCCGCCCGCTCAAGATAAAGCCCCAGAGGCGTATTCAAATGAAAAAAGTCGTTGGTTTGAGATATGCGCAGCCAGAATTCATAGTCCCCTGAAGTCGCGAAAGTGTCATCGAAATAACCATATTCCGCATGCACACTGTGTCGCCACATGGGCTGCGGGCCGATAAAACAACCCTTATTGATAAGGTCTTCCCGGTTCCAATCGCGCCAGCGGAACAATCCGGTCTGGGTGTGGTCGGCAAAGGTCTGATTCGGGGTTTTGGTGATGATGGCATCCGCATAGACCAGCGCTATCTCGGGCCGGGTTTCCAGGACGTGGGCCATGCGCTCGAAAGCAGTGGCGGCATGGCGATCATCCGTGTTGGCATTGGTTATATATTTACCCCTGGCGGCTTTGATACCCCGGTTCCAGGCTTTGTATACAGTTTCACGTTCCTCAGTCCTGATATAGACAATATTATCATACTGCTGTTGCATCTCTTCTACGACCGCTTTCTCGTTCTGTTCGGAGCCGCTGTCGATTACAATTATCTCCAATTGGTCGGCAATCGTCTGCGCTTCAAGATCCTCAAGGCATCCGCGGATAAATCGCTCTGCGTTGTAAGTGGAAACAATGGCCGAGACAAGGTACCCCTTGCCAGGCTTCCCGGTCCGTGATGACGTGCTTTCGTCTTCAAACTGTTTTTTGATTGCCCTTTCAATAATCCGATGCAATTTACCTGCAAAATCCGCTGGCGTGTAAGATTCAACCTTCGCATATCCGGCCTCGATCAACTGCTTGCAAACCCGATCATCCTCCCAAAGTTTCACAATGCCTTCAGCCATGGCGGCGCTGTCCTGCGGGTCAACCAGCAGTCCGGCAAATTCAACCTGTTCCCGGATGCCACGGATGTCGGATGTCATGACGGGACATCCAAATGACCACGCCTCCAGAAACGGAATATTGGTCGGCCCGAAGAAAGTGGGCATGGTGAGTGCCCTGGCCATGGCGTATAAATACGGGATTTCCTCATCCGGCACATAGCCCAGGTAGTGTACAAGATCTTTTACGTCCAGTTGTTCTGCCAGTCGCATGGTATTTTCAAACACCAGTTCACGCCCTTCCTGCTTGCCGGATTTTGAACCGACCAGGACAAGGGGGGTGTCAATTTTGTGAACAGAACGTAGAATATGCACCGCATGAATTAACCGCGCATGATTTTTGTGGAGCCAGAAATTTGCAGGATAGAAAAGGTAGTCCGCCGGCAGATTATACTTTGCTCTTATCCGTTGCTTTTCGGCATCGGTAAATGTTTTATCACCCGGCCGGTAGAATGGCAGAAAGGGCAACGCTGCGATTCGGTCCGGCGAAGTGTGTTTCCCATAAAAATTTAATACATCCTGCTTCCCAACCTCAGAATCGACGATCACCGCTTCAGCATGCCGTACGCCATTCCGGAAAAGATACTCCCTCGATTTCCAGATTCTACCGGCTGAAACTTCCGGGAATTCGGGCTGCAGACGATGCTGCAGGTCGTGTATGGACAAGATATACGGCAAACCCCACTCAAAACAGAATTGGGAGGGGGCCGGAAACAGTAACAGTTCAACACCGCGGCTTCTTAAAAACGATTCCATCTCAGGATTAAGTCCCCGGTCCTGCAGATCCAGCCCATCTCCTGAAAGAGATCGCCAGACATTCCTGCTCTGTGCCATCCGGGGGTCAATCATCACGGTGCTCCATCCGGGGCCGGAAAATTCATCCAGCGGCAACTGGTTTTCCTGAAACCGGATAATAACAAACTCATGTTCTGAATCCCAACCATGCAGAGCCTGCAGGACAGAGGTGGTATATTGATATATGCCACCGCTATTCGTGTCGGCGCTGATAAAAATACCTATTTTCATTTTCCTTTCCTAAGCAGCTTGAGAAACTGCGGCGACATTCCAGGAGGCTTCGCTGGGCCTGTTTTCGAAATCGGCAAAAGGGCACAGGTGCACTAACCTGAAACCGGCTTGATTCATGAAAAATTCTATTTCGGGCTTGAAAAAATATCGCATTGCATGACTCTCCTGGAACTCTTCCACCAGCCGTTCACCCTGCAGACATAATACGTCATAATGTACCTTGACCACATTGTGCTGTGTGTCTATTTCGGGTTTGACCAGCCGAATAACGCGCTCCCGGTCATCGCCGGCATGCATGACCCGCTCCGCCGGCCGCTGGCTCAATACGGCCGGGCCGTACCAGAAGTCACAAATAAACAGTCCCCCGGCTCGCACATGCTGACGGGCAGACTTGAGCGTTGCAAACACTTCCGCGTTCGAAGTCTGGTAGCCCAATACGGCAAACATGCATATCACGATATCGAAAGTCCGATTCAATCTGTAATCCTGAATATCGGCTTCTACCAGTTGCACCCTGTCCGACAACTCTGCCGCCGCAGCCTTCTGCTGAGCAATGGCCAGCATCTTCGCTGAGCGGTCAACCCCCAGCACCTGATATCCTCTTTCGGCCAATATGATGGCGTGCCCGCCGGTTCCGCACCCCAAATCCAGTATATTCTCGGTGTGCGCCATCCCGAAATGTCGGAAGATGCTCTCCAGAAAGTCACACTCAAGCGTATAGTCCTTGTCACGATACAGCGCATCATACACATTCGCATAAGCTTCAAATACACGGAGCTTCGATTTTTCCGTCATCACCACGTCCCCTGCTGCTTTAAAGTACTGCGGATTGCACCGCACACCTGTTCGATTTCCTCTCCCGTTATCGCCAGTCCCGTGGGGAGGTACAACCCCTGTCGGGCCAGACGCTCGGCAACCGGATAATGCTCGCCGGCAAATAACCCCATCTTTTTCAGAGCCGGCTGCTCGTGCATCCCCAGGAAAAAAGGTCGTGTCCCCACTCCCTTTTTAAAAAGTTTCTCTGCGAACCGGGCACCCCCTAAACCTGTCTCTTCTTCCAACAAAATGCCATAGACCCAGTACACGTTTCTCGCCCATGGTTCTTCGACGGGCAGAACGATACCCGGTACATCCTGCAGTTGCTCAGAATAAGCCTGGGCAATCGAACGTTTACGTTCTAGGATTTGATCGATCCGCTCGAATTGAGCCACGCCTAAAGCGGCCTGTATATTCGTCATTCGATAGTTATAGCCCAGCTCGTCATGCCAAAACCGCTGCTGTTTTTGGAAACAGAGGTTGCGCAACGACCGGGCTCTTTCGGCAAGTGTGTCGTCGCGGGTCAATACCATGCCGCCCTCCCCGGTGGTAATCAGCTTATTGGCGTAAAAACTGAATATGCTGACATCACCGAATCCACCGCACTTACGGCCATTGTATTCAGCCCCGTGTGCTTCCGCGGCGTCTTCTATAATCTGCAGTCCGAATTCCGCGGCAATCTCGGAAATCGGCTGCATATCGGCAGGATGGCCATATATGTGAACGACCATGATGGCACGCGTTTTAGGCGTTATCTTCTGCCTGATCTGGGTCACATCCATCTGCCAGTTGACCGGATTGGAATCTACCAGCACTGGAACCGCACCGCACTCCACAATGGCCTGGGCACAGGAGATGATGGTAAAGGTAGGCATGATAACTTCGTCGCCGGGACTGAACTCCAGCGCGCGCACCGCAATCTGGAGGGCTGCCGTTCCACTGCTGGCGGCAATGCCGTGTGGCATCGCGCAATAGGCTGCCCACTGCTCTTCAAACAGCTCCAGGTACTTTCCGGCTGAAGATATCCAACCGGTTCGCAGGCAATCCGCGACCAGTTCCGCCTCTCTAGCCGACAAAGCCGGCTCACATACCGGGATCATCAGAACGTCTCCTTGTCACTCTCTCCCGCATACGGCCCTTGCTTGACCTCTATCATTTCGGTATCTTCGAGCATTTCGAAATCATGACCGCCGGAAACCAGCAGAATCACGTCGCCGGTCTGGAGAATCCGGTTTTCCAGATATTTCTTCTGCTCATCGAAAAAATTGATCTTCACCCGGCCTTTTTTTATGAAAAGGGTCTCCTGGGTATACTTGACACTGCGCGTGACCGGTTTATGGACATGCGCACGAATCTTGTATCCTTTGGGCCGGTTCATGCTGGCAAGCTGCTGCGAAAAATTATGGGGAGTAAAAAACTCAATCCCATCTGCCTGGTAGTCGGCATAGACGATGATTGCGATCATACGGTATTCATCAAACAGCTGCTCTATCTTCTTTTTATTCATTTTCAAACCTTCTTGCCCATTAATTAGTGTCCGTCAATAAATGGTAGATTTTGGTTCAGAGCAAGGTCTGAGCGATTTGGAAACCGGAGGAATAGCGAACTATTTCGAGGATTTCCAAAGAGCGAAAACGCAGCTCTGGGCCGAAAGATGCCGTTTATGGATGGGCACTAATTAACCATCCGGTCGCGTTGGGTTCTCCCGGCACAAACGACGAATATCCGCTTGCTGCTGCCACTCGGATAGGTAATCTGGTCTACCTCTTTAAAAAAGGGCCGGAATGCATTTTTAAATTTTTCCAGTTCGTATTCCGCCGGCAAAGGATCGGGATGCGGGCGGCCAATGCCCAGACCATCCGGCATAAATTCGGTAATTAAGGTATCTGTACTGTAGGCGGTCAGCAGCCAGGCGATGTAATCGAAGGTAAGTTTGTTCGTGAAAAACAGGTGGTGGGTAATCGCCAGCGCCAGCACCAGATCCGCTTTCATGGGAGATCTTTGCTGGTGTTGCGCGGCCCCGATGTCCCGGACGACCAATGAGATTGGAAGCCCCTTTCTTGCCTGTGACAGCATGCGGTAAAATTGATCCAAGGCCCATTCATCATTGTCAATCGCGCACACAGAATCTGCAAACCGGCTGGATAGTACGCTGAATAGCCCGGTATTGCAGCCAAGATCGATGATTTTCTCAGGCGCGAATTTTTCAAGCAGCCCGGCAACGATCCCTCTTCTTGTGTTGGGTTGATCAAATGACTTGTCGCAGGGGTCCCACTTCGTTATTTCATCATGTGATGTATAATAGTCGCTCCACTCACCCTTGTACTGCGGGAATTCCAGATTTTCCAACCATTCGAGCACCGCAAAAAGCCAGGTTTCCCTGTCGTTCGGGGATAGATCAACTCGCATACCGGTCAGTTCGTGCAACTCTTCCGCGTTGAGACCGCCATCTCTACAGATCGATCGGCTGATTTTACCCAGGTGTATGCCTTTGGATAGCAATATCAAAATATTGATAAACCAGGTGCTGAATTCCGCGTGCATTTGTTGGGTGGGGACGAATTTCTGGGGGACTATCGAACCGAAATCGATCCAGACTGGATTACTGTCTGCGTCGAGTTTGACATTATGGGCGTGGTAATCAATCGTGGCATACAGATGCTTTTGAAGTTCGATATTGAGTTTTATGACTGTTTTCGCAGCGTCGCGAAAGATTGCCCGGGGCCAGTCTTCCGGATGGGATGGGAAAGGTATCTTCTTGTGATGGAGCACGAGGCCGAAACCCGGGAGGGCCAACTCAGTCAGGTGCGTTTCGACCAGGAGCCGTTTAGCAACCAGCTCCCTGACAATCCCGGAATCGAACAAGTGCTTGACCTTATTGACAGACTGCTGATAAACAGCCCGGTAAACCTCTCCGTCGTATCTGAAAAGCAAACCGGTCGGGTCCAATTTTGATGTGTTGATCCATTCAATATGTGATTTGGTAATCGATTTCATGGGTCCTGTTGGCGGCGTTCGCCGGTATTGAAAATGGGTTTATTCAGATCCGCTCCTAACCTGGTAGCATATGCATCAACTGCGCGCGCTGGGGGTAACCACAGGTACATCCCGGGCATCTGCGCCGGAGCATGGACTTCAGGCGTGACCTCATTTTCGAAGAGTTGAGGATTGCCTGAAGGTTGGATCTGGTGACATTGCCTACCGGCTTCAGGGACATGCAGCCGGGGTATACGTTCCCGCTCGCATCCAGATAACTTTCGGTAAAGCCCAGGGGACACGGAACCTGCTTTTCACGTCCGGGTTCTTCCAGAAAGTCTTTGATATAGCGGATATCGGCCTCACTGAGAACGCACGTCTGCGGGTAGGCCGCCCTTATGGCGTACAGCTTCTCGATCGTACGGTCGATATCGGCCTGTTCGGAAATCTGGATATCGGCCATGTCAATTCCCTTGAACAAAAACTTCTGGTTCTCAAGGATATTGGCAAACCAGTACGCTCCATGCGCTTTCGCCATAGAGACGATTTCTTCAAGTTCAATGATGTTTTGACGCACAAGATTTGTCAAGATCAGCAAAGGAATCTTTGCTTCGGATATCATGTCTATGGCATTGACCACTTTGTCAAACCAGTCTACCCCGCGTATGTATTGGTAAGTTTCGCGCATCCCATCCACGGATATATGAAAACTGTTCACCCCATGCTCAATGAGGTTGTCGAGACGTTTCCGGTCAATCAGAAATCCGTTCGAGCTTACCATTACTGTGGAAAAACCAAGCTGTTTGGCAGCTGCCGTCAATTTCGGGAGATCCGGCCGTAACAGGGGCTCACCCCCGACAAACTCGACAGATGAAAAACCGGCTGCCCGGATCTGGCTGAGTATGTCTATCCAGGTATCCGTAGAGAGCTGTTCCTCTTTTTTAGGTTTCCATGCATTACAGGTGATACAACGACTGTTGCACTTTTCAGTAATATAAATGACGGCGCTGTTTTGAATCATGGGGGTACCATCTACCCATGACAGGTCGGCTGCAGTTCCGGTATCATTGGCCTCAACCAGCGTGGCAAATCGCTCCTGCCGGATCCTGGCCAGGAACCTGCCGGTTTCTGAACTCCGCCCATTTCCGTTGATCTCATCCCTGAGAATATTTTCAGCTTCATCCAGCCGGCCCGACTCAAACAGGCGCGCGGCCTGCATAAATTGGCTGTGCGCTCCAGCATCGCGCTGTGCGACCGGTCTTGCAGCTGTATCAGCTGCTGCGTGGGGTTGACCTGGCTCTGGCATTGCCGGCGTCTTCAGGGATGCTAACAGGTTGAGGGCCGGCTGAAACCCCGGCCGGGCTTTGAGCTCAGCTTTTAGGGCAACCTCCGCTTCCACAGTTCGGCCAATTCGCAACAAACAGGTGGCTCGCTGAAAGTGTAAATTTTTCAGGTCCGTGTATAGATACATGGCCTTTTCGAAACAGCTCAGGGCTTGATTATAACGGCGCTCATCGAGAAGACGTTCGCCGTCCTTTGAACATGAAAGGGCCTGCTGATAGATAATCTCAGCACTCGTCGAACCGTTCATTCCCGGATCCCCGGCTGGGACTGCCGCTGGCTCTGATTGGGTGTTTCCCGCATGTGCCGTCAAGGGTGGCCTGTAGAGGTAAAATAATCCCGTTTCAATACCCAGGTTAACAACTCCGCATCATTCATAACCTGGCGTTGGTGATATAAAAATCCCTGCTTGTAATAATCCCCGACAAGCGCTTTAATTTCCCGGCTGGTTTTGGCCTGTATGTCTACGGATCCGTTCATCACCTGAATCGCATAGTCATTGCTTTTCTCCAGCACGTCCTTTCCGCAGGTCTTCCCACCGGTCAGCCGCCCGTCCGTCCTTATCCGGGTATAGGAATTCGACACGCCTTCCGCAAACGCGCGTTTGCAGAAATATCTTGCGCTCAACCGGGATTCAGGCACCACGTGTTTAATGCATGCATCCGGATTATACACTGTCTTGTACCCCTTGCGCGCAAGCGCCAGTGCCAGGCCGGCTTCACCGTCACCGCGCCAGCGAATCATCTTTCCGGGAAAACTGTCCGGGTGAAAACCGCCGCATTCAATCAGGGCGTTTTTCCGGATGGCAAAATTGCAGCCAAAAACCAGATTTGCGGGGATGACCTTTTCGGAATTTCCTAAATCAATCAGAGATAGATACATGTTCCAGGAACCGTATTCATCCTGCTCCCAGAAATCGGCAATCCAGTCAGGGGGGGATGTCTCCCATTCCGGTAAAACCTTCCCCCCCACCAGAGAAACCTCAGGGTTGGAAAAAGAATCCAGAATGGCCTTAATCCATCCCTGCGATGCAATGATGTCATCGTCAGCAAAAACCAGGATTTCACTGCTGGCCTCCCGGGCCCCTGTGTGACGACCGTAAACCAGCCCATTGGTGCTCTCAAAAGCATAACGAATTCTATCGCCATGTTTCGACTGCAGGCTTTCAACTACCGCCCGGGTGTTGTCAGTAGAGTTATTATCAACCACAATGATCTCATACGCTGAAGAATCAATCTTCTGATCGAGCACGCCAGCAAGGGTCCGGGCGAGCAGATCGGCACGATTATAGGTGGGTATGATGACAGAAGCCCGCAGTGATTCTGCGCTTCCAGGTTTTTTAGTAACTGAAGTGGGAGATGCTTTGCGGTTCATTTTTTCACCCTGCCGCGAGACAGTTCGCGACAACTTCATCGATAGCCGGATATCGAAGATCGTTTATATGCGCCCGGTAGAAAGATTGACTCCTGGCTTCCAATTTGCCTGCAAAATCCGTGTCACCCATATATCGTCTCACCCCATTCCAGAATTCAGTTTCCGAGCTGTATTCAAGTCCGGCCGGACCGAGCTTCCGATCGATAGCTTTGCGACCAATTTGCGTTTTGAGCAACGGGTCGGTCCACAGATAAAACAGGGGCTTTCCCATCCTGAGAATATTCATGACCGCCGATCCGGCACAGTTCACTGCAATCACCAGATCGGCTCGGGCGACAAGTTGGTCCAGGCTGAGGTCCGGATCACAGGTTTTGCGGGCCAGATCCATTCCAATCGATCTGATCATTTCCATATCCGGCATGGCGGGGTGCGGCTTGATGGTTAACGCAATTCTATTTTTTAAATCTTCAGGAATACGATCCAGGATACCCAGAGCCCGGACCTGGCTTGAAGGCGATGTGATAAAATAGGCTGTTTCCGGATATCCTACCGGTATCGTTACTGCCAGCAGGTTCAATCGCGATCTGTCCGGTTCGGTGCGAACGTCTCGGGTCGGATACTCTTCCGGATTGACAAGTGCCCGTGACGGATACAAGCGGTGTTCCGGCACACCGGCAAAGCGGTAGGCTTGTTTTAACAGGCACGATCCATACAGGACATGGCCGGCTTCGACATTGACAGGCCTGCCGACCTGGCCATGCGGTATGGATAGGGTCGGTATTCGCAGGCGGTCGGCAGCGGCGGCCGGGAGCTGGGATTCCGGGTCCGCCAGGTTGCTGACAATCACGGCTCGCGGACGATGGCGGCGCCATAGATTCATCCAGGCATCCAGGTTTCCAGCCAGCACTGGCCACCTGCGCCCCAGATGAAACTCAAAGTGAGATTTCAGGGCTCCGAGAACAGGATACCAGGGACATGCGGATGAATTTTGCATCAGGCGCCCATATCCCTGCATAAACGCCCGGCCCGCTTCGGGCCGATAGTTATCCGCGCGGCCGGGAATAACCCCTCGAATAGCATCGCAGTGCGCCGGTTTCGGGGGGGCATTTTGTTCCGGCGATATCGAAGCGAAAACGACCTGGTCGGGATAGGTCGCCTGCAACGCCTGGATAACAGGTGCGAACCGATGCAACTCCAGCGGGTTGAGTGCCATTACGATTTTGTCTGCGACTGACCTCGCACGCTCAGCATTTGAATCCGAAGAAAAGAAATCAATCCCGGGCGAGATGGGCGGTGCATAGCGGACGGCGGCCGGAACTGATAAGGTTCTGGCCCGGGCACCGAGTGTGTGCCGGAGATACTCACCATGAATGTCCGAAGGGTAGTAGTATAAAGCCGGCCGGGGGTGCTGCTTCCTAAAAAAGAGCATTTCCCGGCCACCCCGGCGTTTAAATGCGGTTACCAGATAATGCAGCAAGGTGATTTCCCGCCAGAAATGGTGCATCCCTTCTTTATCGTAAGCCGGCCAGCAGATGCCATCCCAGGTAAAAGCCGTTTTCTCAGGCAGGTACCATTGCGTCTCCCATTCGTCGGCAGCTTGCCAGGCCTGGCAGAAAGCCTGTTCTCCCATCCAGTCATCCACCAGGATATACGGCATGGCAGCCTTCTGGCACACACCGGCAGCGGCTGCATCCAGGGCGACGAATTCGAAACCCGAGTGATAGACTTTATGCATCGGCTCATGTCCGATCATCTCGAGGTCCTTGCCAAAACAGGGGAAGATTTTCTTCATTGTTTTATTGATTCCCCCCGGTCGTCAACCACTCGGAACCTGCATGGCCCGTTTTCTGAATCACCACATAGCGTTGATCGATGACCAGGTTCCCGGCGATTTGCATTCCATTCACCACCCGCGTGGCGTTGGGGTCGGGGTTGTCCTGGTTGAAGTCACCGAACTGGCGGTCGGCGGTGATATTGAATGCTGCGACCGGGTCGGCTGCCTCTATCATCTCGGCTATATACGCTTCGGAATAGATATTCCGGTACGTTGAATAGGCCTGGTCCCTGATATAGTCGGTGGCGTTCATACCCGGCGGCAGGTTTTCGGGAAATACTTTGACGATGTAGTTTGCCGTTCCCACGATGAGCCGGACAACTATCCACTGCCGGCTGATGCGGATGAGTTCCTTGAAGGCATCACCCGGCGGCGGGGGCAGTGCTGTAATCACGTTATTGCAGAAAACAATATCGAAGCTATTGTCGCCAATGGGAAGCTTCCGGATATCCCCACAGAGAAAAGGAGTGTCGCCAAAAGCCCGGCGGGCCATTTTGATATGGGGTTGTCCGGCATCGATCCCGAAATAGTTGATCCCGGAATCCAGGTTCCGCTGAAAACTGCGCAGATAATGACCGGCTCCGCAACCAACGTCAGCCACGGTCATGCCCGGCTGGTATATCTTTTTTAGAAGGTAAACCGTGCTCTTCGAGCACTCCATCTCCGCTCTGGCACCGGTCGCGATCTGATAAAAATTGTGCGCCTGCCTCTCTTTGCGGGCCAGCAATTGCAGGGGTTCGGGCCTCGATGGCCCGTGTGTGCGTGCAGCCTCCATTAGCATCCGTCCTTAATTATCGATTTGTTTCCATGGGGTGTTTGACAAGCAGCACTTTGAGCCGCTTTTCCCCGGCAAGCAACGCTTGCATCTCAAGACGCCGGAAGTAATCATAGGGCGATTTATCTTCATACCAGGCCAGAACCCGTCTGGCCTCGGGGAGATAGTGTTTTACGTAGTCGATCAGATAGCCATCCAGCGATACCGCCCATACCCCGGAAGATGCGTAGGTATTCTGGATGCTTTCGATCTGCGCCTTGTCCCGGTTGGTAAGCCGGCGGTAAGATTTGGCGGCCAGATGTCGTAAAAACGGCGTCGGCAAATAATAGCAGGTACGAAAACCGGCCCGGATAAACGGGGCCAGTGACAAGGCCCCCTGACTCTCTACAATGGTGTTGCCGGTCGGCAAATCGAACCGAGAGCAGATGGCTGCCAGTCGTTCACACATGACGGCCGCATGTTCGGGGGTGAGGTTTTTCAGGTCAAACCAGAATTCCAGTCGGCGCGGGTCCGCCAGCCCGCTCAGGGCGTCTTCCAATTTCAGGTTCCGGGTGGGTTCGGGTGGATGGGTAACATCAAAAATCTGCCGCTGGACGTCATACACCAGATCCATTTCCACTCCGGCGAAAATCTGCTCGGTCTCACGAAGTTTGGCCACCCGGTTGCATTCATGGGCCCAGACCGTCCTACGAAAGCGTTTATCCTGGCGGCTGATCAGATCCCGGCGAAATTCAAGGTCACTGGCCATCACAGCGATTTCCTTATCGTAGTCGCGACGGTCGACCTTGCGCTGGCCGTCCACTATGATTCGCTTCCTGAAGGTCCACTCTGGTCTGAAAATACTCCGGGCGGCATCATGCGAGGGAAATGAAAAGCCCAAAATATCCGGGAGGGAATAGATCAGATCATCGGTCATAAAGCGCCGTTTTAGAAAATCCGGCAGCAGGGCGACCAGATCGGGCCGGCTCGCCCTGAATGCTTCGGACAACCACAGAACAAAAGGGATCTGAAACATGGGCGGGGTGCCATCCCATTCCGATTGGCTGGCCGTATCATTATATTCAAAAAGATCGATACCATGGTCTGCCAGATAGAGCACGGAGGCGTGTGCCCCGTGCTGCTTGACTAGCTCGATGATCGTATCCACCACGTGGTCATTGTAGCAGGTGGCGTTATCGTAGGCGTTAATCTGGTCCAGCGCCCCCCGCGCACCCTTCAGGTCAATATGGCTGCTAAAACGCGCATACTCTGGCGGATAGCGATTTTCAAAACTGAAATGCTGCCCCATTAAGTGCACCACCACGAATTTCCGGGGGTTGCCCGTCCGGGCCAGAAATTGTCTGAGCGGTGCGATCACCTCGGCATCGTAATGGCGAAAACTGTAATGCTGGGAGGGATTCACAAACCAGTACTTATCGCACGACCGGGCGAGCATGGCTGCAAAATTCTCATTATAGCCCGAAGCGCACTGATTGGAGACCCACCCGGTATCAAAACCGGCCTTGCGAATGTACTGCAGCAAGGTGCCGCGGTTGTAGAAGCCGGTCTGGTCTTCGTAGGAACAGAATGTGAACATGTCCCGAATGGATGCGATCGTGGCCGAATGGGAGCTGATGACCTCCTCAAAGCGAAACAACTCATCAGCCCTTGCCTGCAGACGGGGGGTGGTCTCTCTAAAATATCCGTAAAGCCCCATGTGCGAGCGGACGGCTGATTCGCCCAGAATAAGAACATGTACTTCTTCATCCGGCCGTTCCGGCGCTATCTGGACAGCCTCGATGTCACGCGGGCACAATGCGGCCATCATTTTTTGCGCCCGCCTTTCCTTTAAATAATTAAAAAAACTGGTCCCAAAGAGAATAAATAAATTTTGGAAGGCAGACTTCCATTCATACTGGACACCATCCGAGACATACCGCGGCTTGCCGAAGAACAGGCGTCGCAGCCCTGGAACCAGTAGTGAAAGCAGCAGCAGGGCTGAAAAAGAGCCCAGCAGGAAGTATAGCCGGGGCGGATGAACTTCAGGGAGAAGCCAGGCCACCGCAATGCAGAATACGGCTGTAATGAATAGGAAAACGGATCTGTCCCGGTCGAACCGGAAGCTCTTCTTCAGAAAGTCGTAACTCTCCGAAGGATTGGTTTCAAAGATGACATAAAACGAGTTCTGGTTCAGGTAATGGCCATACTCCAGGGCATAAAAAACCAATAAAAGCGTCATCAGCGCACATAAGAAAAGACCTGCCAGCAGGACCTCCTGGGCGATTGCCGCAAATACAAATAGCAGGGGAATCGTGAACAGGGCGTTATAGGCACCGGCCAGGGTTTCCCGATTGTTTGCGATCCGGACACGACGAAACAGCATAAATGGAGAGACCAGATACGCAATGGTAACCAACAGGCAGACAGCACTGTAGGTTAATACCCCGGGCAATACATTTTCAAACAGGGTGAAAGTCATTCGAATTCCATCAGGGTGCGTTCAAGAATATCCGCCTGGCGTCTGACCGCGCGGGTTTGCCAATAGTTGGTTTTCAACTGAATCATTCGCGGCTGCAGATACTCAGCCACCGGGCAGAGACCTTTTGCGTATGTTTGCCAAACCCCGGGATGCCGGGCGATGTCGTGCTGGAAGAGGGGTTCCTGATAGGTCAGTTTCCAGGCAGCATAGAACCCGTGGCCGCCGTTATCCACAAAGCGATCCCGAAAACGGTACCAATCAGTTTCCGGCCGTTCACTCTGCATGGCCATGGCATAAGTCCAGTAGGTATTCGTGCGTCCCTCCGGAATGGCCTGGGGCTTGAATAGTGACGATCCGCTCAGCGCATCTGAAAAAAACTGCGCCGCCTGCTGCCGCCGGCTGACCAGAGCGTCGGCCCGCTCCAGTTGAGCCAGAATAACGGCGGCACACAGGTCCGACATGCGGTAATTGAACCCGAAGCCAGCGTGGCGCGCATAGCGTGGGTCCTGAATCTGGGTTTTGGTAATTTCCCCCTTGCCGGCCTGCATGACGGCATACCCCAGGCAGGCAAACCGACGCGCTTTCGCGGCGAGTTCAGAGTCATCCGTTATCAGGAGGCCTCCCTCCCCGGCCGTCAGGTGTTTGCTGGCCTGAAAGCTGAAGCTGGCAAAGTCGCCTTGCCGCCCCGCTAAAGAACCGTTAGACCGCGCAAAAAGGCATTGAGCGTCATCTTCAACTAAAAAGAGTTTATGTGTCCGGCAAATTGCGTGTAACCCTTCATAATCGGGTGGGAGCCCGTAGAGCCCCACGCTGATAACAGCCCGCGTTTTAGGCGTGACCACTGCGGCAACAGCGGCTGGATCAATGGTAAAGGTGTCCGGATCGACGTCCGCAAAAACCGGGACAGCACCGGCTTGCAGCACGCTCAGAGCCGTGGACGCCATAGTCAGCGGAGGCACGATGACCTCATCGCCGGGGCCGATGCCCAGCGCGGCCAAAGCGGTATGCAGCGTCACGGTACCATTTGCCATGGCTATGGTATAACCGACATCGAACATATCGGCGAAACGGCTTTCCAAACGGGCGTTAAAGGCATGATTGCGCGAGGCCCTGAAGCCGTTTTCCAGGACTTCCAGTACGTATTTTTTTTCAAGTTCGCTGATTCTTTCCATCTGTTATTACCCCACGTACATGGCGCTGCGGGCCACGTGCCGGTTGATCTCCGCCACCTGCGGATTGTGTTTTAAAAACAACAGAATATCTTGCATTAAAAACGGATTGCCCCCCTTATCCAGATTTGTATACACCTCTGTGGCCATGCGGTAATCCAGGGTTGTGTCAATGGTCCAGCGCAGGTGTGAAATATCTTCCGGATAGGCCAGGTTTGCCTGCTGAAAACGATCAGGGTGGTTGTAAAGATAGGGGGTCACGTGCTCACGATCATATGGGTCACAGGTCTCTTGAAACGCCGCTGCGAGGGCTTTAAGGCTGAAAACCTCAACATCCAGCCCTTCCGGAAAAGAAGGTGGTTTATTATTATAGGCGAAATCAAAGGACCCGGATGTATAGAGGGCCACAACCCCGTCAATGACCTCCGGATCTTTAAAAGGATCATCCGCGGTAATGCGTACGATGTGCCGGGCGTTAAAACGGGTGGCGGCCGAGTAGTACCGGGCGAGAACGTCTTCTTCGCTGCCCCGGTGAACCCGCAGGCCTTTCGCGTGCGCCCACTGGGCGATGCGGGCGTCTGCGGGGGCGGTCGTGGTGGCCACTACAATTTCGTCAATTGATTGCGCCCTGGCAACCCGCTCGACCGCGTGCGCAAGCAACGGCCGGCCGGCCAGCGGTAAGAAAATCTTGCCGGGCAGCCGGGTTGAGCCCATGCGCGCCTGGATGATGGCGGTGAATTTCATCAGATAAACTCGTCCCGCTCCGCTAAAATATCGATCAGGTCACCAAAAGCGACCCATGCCACGCAGCCGGCGCAGACATCGTTATAATCCCACCGGCCCTGCAGATGTGCCCGGCGCCCCTGGCGGGCAGCCGGACTGCGCCAGATTTCGGTAAGTGACTGATTCCGGATATCGCCCACCACACCGGAATAATTCCAATCATAATTGCACTTGCTGACGAGGCCGTTGCTGTTGACGGCCAGCAGGTACCACAGCAGCGCGCAGGGATACCGGGTGTTGCTTTTTTGATCCGTGACCGTGATCTCTTCCAGGGCGCCGCCCCAGTTATGCATTCCGGTCACCTGCACCTGGTCGGCAACACCTTCCCATCTCTCCCGGAACAAGTTGATTTCGGCCGGTGTGATGTCCTCGCACGCCATAATTTTGACCCGGATCACCGTAGCGCCCTTGATTTCGTTGCGATAGTCGATAATCGCCCGCACGCCGGCCTCTACCCGGCGCAGTCCGGATACGCGTTTCAAATTACGGTAGGATACCTCACGGGCCGCATCGATACTGACAGTAATATCATCGATTCCGGCCGCGATGATGCCCCGACCCACATCGGAATCTAGTAGGATGCCATTGGTGTTGAGATGCAGGATTTCGGCACACGTCTTTTCTTTGGCGTAGGCGACCATCTCCGGCAACTGCGGGTGGAGCAACGGTTCGCCGTCTTTATGAAAATTCAGCATCAACAGGCGGTAGGGGGCAATCTGGTCGATGATAGCCTGGAAAAGATCCATGTTCATAAAATGCACGCCGTGTTTTTCCACATTCAGTTCACGGGGGCAGTGCCGACATCTGGAATTACAGGCATTGGTGGGCTCGATGTTCAGCATCAGGGGAAAATCGGCTGCGATGCGTCGTTGAATGACCTCTGGTTTCAGACAGGTCAAAGACCCCTTGGTAAAATACTTGTTTAACACTAGCTGGTATCGATTGTACGGTCGCTGGATCTGCTCAGTGCTCGCGGTTATTGCGGACATAAGTTCTATCCCTGTGCTTTTTGATCGGCCGGCTGCAACCCGTCCAATTGCTGTTCCGGGTGATAGGTATGCTGAACCCGGCATTTATGTTTTTTTGAGATCAGGTCGAGATACCTCAGGTTTTCAGATCTGTCGGATGTGCTGTTTTTCTTATGCATGCGGTATCGGTAAAGCGGCAGGTTGACTCTTTCAACCCTGTACTGCCTGTCAAAACGAATTCTGAAGTCAACATCTTCCCCGATGCGCAGCGCCGTATCGTAAAGGCCGACATTCAACATCTGCTCCCGCCGGAACATGATTCCCCAGGCAATATGCCGTTCATACACATTGATCCGCTTAATGAATTTCTCGTTATCATCAACCAGGAAATAGTCGGTGGCGACGGCATCACAATTATTGTAGAACATATGCCAGTAGCAAATCTGGAGGAAATCCTTGTTGAGGAAATCGTCAGCATCGAGGTTGACGATGTATTTTCCCTTGGCCATTTTGATGCCGTGGTTGCGGGAATACGGCAGCCCCATGTTTTCGTCGTGCTCAATCGTACGGATCCAGTGGCCGTAGGATTCGAGGATATACTTGGTGGAATCCTGGCTACTGTCGTTGATTACCAGAATCTCGAACTGGTCTTTGGGGAAAGATTGTTCAATGCAGCTGCGAATAGCCCTGGCAACATACTTGTCATAGTTGAATGTGGGTATGATAACACTGATTTCCATGGTCCTAATTCTCCAGTGCGTCCAAGCGAATCTGTGTGTCCCCTGGAATGGTTTGGCGGACGGTGCGCCCCAGAACCGCTTGCAGGCTAGCCGGCGAAATGCCTCCGCCGGGGCGCTTGGGTATGATCATTTCACGCGTCAGGATGGTTCCTCGTTCAATGGTTTGGGCTGCTACCAGACTGCGGCGGGCGTTCTGGCGTGCCGGTAACTCGGAATCCGTGAGTTCAACCATCGGATGCGTTGCTTTCTCCACCTGCGCGATGCGCTGGATCATAACGGCCAGCAAGTCCGGATCAACGGCGTGATAGTGATCGTCTTCCGGCAGGGTTCTATCCAGGGTGAAATGCTTTTCAATAACCTGTGCCCCCAGAACAGCAGCCGCCACAGGAATGGTCACGACTTCGTCTGGAATGGTATGATCCGAATATCCGATTACGGTTTCGGGGAAGCGCGCCTGCAGGGCGGCGATCCTGTTCAAGTTTGCTTCGCTGTCCGGTGTCGGGTAAGCCAGATTGCAGTGCAACAGCGCCAGGTCCTGCACACCCTGTGATCTTAAAAACGCAACGCTTGCTTCAACTTCGCGAAAATATGAGGCTCCAGTCGAAAGCAGCACCGGTTTGCGGGTTTCGGCAATCGCAGCCAGCAGGATGTAATTGTCGATATCGCCCGAGGCCACTTTCCAGAAAGGGACGTCGAGATCATTCAGCCAGCGGACGGCCTGCAGGTCAAAGGGCGTGGAGCAAAATAGAATGCCTCGCCGCTGGGCATGGTCAGCCAGGGCCGCGTAGTCCGTAAAGTCAAATTTGTCCCGCTGGGCAAAGCAGTCGAATTGGGTCGCGGCTCCATCGCCGGCGGACTCCCAGTACTGCGGTGCCCAGTGCGTGACCAGGGTTGAGGCCTTGTAAGTCTGAAATTTGATGGCATCCGCACCGGCGGCAGCGGCTGCATCGATGAGCTGCTTGCCCGCTTCGATATCGCAACCGTGGTGAACCCCGGCTTCTGCAATGATAAAGGCGTTGCAGGTGTGGTTTTTCTTAAAGGATGTCAGAAAGTTGGTCTGTTTTTCCATATGTCACCTGAGGCAATCGTAACCAGCGCTTGGCAATGCTACGGGATCAAGTTTCGCGCCGGCTGAAAAAGCGCTGAACTTCCAGTTTTACCGCTGCGGCTACCCGATCAGCCAGCAGATCGATTCCATTTGCGTCCGGATAAGCTTCTCCGCCGGGCGCGCGCAGTTTTTGCTTGATCTGCGCCAGGCTGAATCCGGCTTTTTTAAAAGCATGGATCTTCTCGATAATGGCAATGTGTTCCTGGGTGTAGCGGCGCTGGCCCCCCTTGGTCCGCAGCGGAATCAGGATACCGGTGAATTCCTTTTCCCAGTAACGCAGTGTTGGTGTGGATACTTTCAATTTGGAACTGAGCTGGCTGATGGTGTAATGTGCGTTGCTTCTATCCATTTTTTTCCCCTCTATATCTGCGATACCCGCCCATGCGGAAAATCGTCCCACGATACAGCTCCGCCCCCTGGATTACAGGTCGCAACCCAGTGAGCACTTTAGCGTTAACTTTAACCGCAACATCCATACCATCACAATTTAAATTATAACCAACCGAATTATTGGAACTATTTGATGTTGAGTCACAGAATAGCAAATTTTTTGACGCTAAAAGTTCACGTAAGGTTTAAAATTTGACACTACTGCGGAAGGATAGTTGCAGCGCTGGGGGATTGGAGGCTGGTGGGTGCCGATATTGCGGATCAGGGGGGTGCCGGTTTCTGGACTGGCCGCTGGAATCGGGCCTGAAAAAATGGGACGGATCAAGCTTCGGAGCCGGAAAATAGTCTGTTTAACTCTGCAAGGCGTTTCAGTACCTTGAGGGTCACAGCAGGGATTCAAAATAGGCTACGGTTTGTTTCAGCCCCGTCTCGAGATCAACCTGCGGCCGCCACTGCAACTGCTTGTTGGCCAGGGCAATATCCGGCTGCCGTTGCAGGGGGTCGTCGTGGGGCAGGTCGGCAAACACAATCCGCGATTTGCTCCCGGTTAATTTGATAACCGTTTCGGCCAGCTCGAGAATGGTAAATTCACCCGGGTTTCCAAGATTGATCGGGCCCGTGAAATCATCCGGGGTATCCATCAAGCGTAAAAAAGCCTCAATAAGGTCATCCACAAAACAGAAGGAACGTGTCTGTTGGCCGTCCCCATAGACGGTCAGCGGCTCCCCCTTGAGAGCCTGGACGATGAAATTGGACACCACCCGGCCATCATTGGGATGCATGCGCGGTCCGTAAGTATTGAAAATGCGTGCGACTTTAATCCGCAACCCATGCTGGCGGAAATAGTCGAAAAAAAGGGTTTCCGCGCAGCGCTTACCCTCGTCGTAGCAGGCCCGGTGGCCGATCGGATTGACATTGCCCCAGTAGGACTCGGTTTGGGGGTGGACCGTGGGGTCGCCGTAAACTTCACTCGTAGACGCCTGAAAAACCTTGGCTTTGACCCGTTTGGCCAACCCCAGGACATTGATGGCTCCGTGAACACTGGTTTTAGTGGTCTGTACCGGATCGAACTGGTAATGGATGGGGGACGCCGGACAGGCCAAGTTGTAGATTTCATCAATCTCGACATACAGGGGAAAGGTAATGTCATGGCGGAGCAGCTCGAAATTGGGCTGATCCAGCAGATGGCTGATATTTTGCTTGGAGCCGGTAAAAAAATTGTCCACGCAGAGGACATCATGTCCGTCGTTCACCAGCCGGTCACAAAGATGCGAACCCAAAAAACCGGCTCCGCCGGTGACCAGATTTCTTTTCTGAAAATGTTCCATGGTTGCTCCCAGGGTGTGTGCGGTCAGTCATCAAATCCGTTCGGGTTTTCTTTATGCCAGTTCCAGGCAGTCCCGATAATTGGCTCAAGATCGGGGTATTGCGGTTCCCAACCCAGTTCCCGGCGGGCAAGTTCACCGGAGCCCACCAGACGGGCGGGATCGCCCGATCGGCGTGGTCCGATCCGGGCCGGGATGGGGTGACCGGTAATGCGGCGAGCCGTATCCAGGACCTCTTGGACCGAATACCCACTGCCGTTTCCCAGATTGTACGTGCGGGATATGACATCCCCGGCCTTCATTTTTTCAAGGGCCAACAGGTGTGCCCGGGCAAGATCTTCAATATGAATATAGTCGCGAATGCAGGTCCCGTCACCTGTCGGATAACCATCCCCGTAAATCGTCAATGCCTCTCGCTTGCCAAGGGCCACTTCCAGGGCCAGCGGAATCAGGTGTGTTTCCGGGCGATGGTCTTCGCCGATCATGCCATCCGGATCGGCACCGGCCGCATTGAAGTAGCGTAGGCACATCGACTCTATCTGGTGCCCCGCCCTGAAATCATCAAGGACCTGCTCAACCATGAATTTGCCGCGTCCATAGGGGTTAATGGGGCGTATAGGGTGGCTCTCATCTATAGGGACTTTGACGGGTTCGCCATAGATCGCACAGGTCGAAGAAAAGATGAAATGTTTGAGGCCGTGTTGCACCATCTGTTGCAACAGGACGATGGGGGCGGCCACATTGTTGCGGTAATAGAGGCCCGGGTTCTGCACCGACTCGCCAACGTAGGCAAAGGCCGCGAAATGCATGACGGCAGCGATGGGGTATCGGGTGAATACGTCGTGTAACACCTCGATATCATCCATGTTTCCATGAATAAGAGGCCCCCATTGAACGGCCTGGCGATGACCCCGGTCCAAATTATCAAGCACGACGGGTGTGTAACCGGCCGCATGTAGATGCTTGCACATGTGCGAGCCGATATAGCCGGCGCCCCCCACTACCAAGATCGCTTCTTTCATGCCCATTATTAGTATGTTCCCGGATGACTGTTCAACCGGCTGTTCGCAACGCGCAACTCAGGCTGATATGCCCGCTGGTGGAGCCGCTCTTTACACGGTGCAACTTTCCGGGCAATCACTGCCAAAACCGGCAATTTTTGCCCGGTCATATGTTCCCCGGGACTACCGGTCATTTTCCAAAAGCATATTTTAATTTGTAACATATTGTTATCAAAGCGATATTATCAAGTCAACCAAATAACCATTAAATTGATGCGTATGGTACGCCAGTTGCACCTAACTGAAGGCAACGAAAAAACGTTTAATAAATTGAGGAACTGCTATGAAAGTCACTGGAAACGAAGCGATCTTTAAACAGCTGGTTGCGCGCGAAACCGGGCGAACCGAAAAGCCCGTCAAGGGCGCCTTTAATTCGCTGCTCAATCAGGCCGCCCGGGCCGATTCTCTAACCGGCGGCAAAACAGTACCGCTGCAAGCCCCAGGCAGCATCAAGGGGGTTTCGTTTAATCCGCTGCTGGATGTGAATTCCCTCTCCATCCCAGACCGGGCCGAGAATTTTTTAAACCTGCTGGATTCATACCGGGATATGCTGGCAAATCCGGAGGTGTCCCTGAAAGAAATCGGACCGGTGATGGAGAAAGTCGCCGGTGAAAAACAGCGCCTGCAGCAACTATTGGGAACATTGCCCCCAGGCGATGAGCTCAAGAGCATTCTCAACGAACTGCTGGTGGCAGCCTCTCTGGAAGAGGTGAAATTCAACAAAGGCGATTACAACCCGGTGTAAAGTCCGCCCAAAGTCTACATACGCAAAACGCCCTGCCAAGTCTGTTTTTCTACAAACGGATTTGGCAGGGCGTTTTGCTTGGCTTTGACCAGATGGGATCGATGCAAAGACTATCCGTAACGCACACCAATGGTTTTTACCAGCGGCGTCAAGATGCGGGGATGATTCACCGGGCGGTCGACTGCCCGATCACGTGCAGATTGAAATACCGCAGCCACATCCCGGGCAATTTTGGTTCCCTCACCGGTTGCGGCCCTTATCTTGTCGATATATTCTTTTTCAAGCTGGCCGGGTCGGCCGGTGATGCTGACACTCTCGATACCCCTGAAGAGTCCGGCTATCTTCTGGGCAATACCACGGCATGTTGGCAACAGACCGCGACGCAGGTCTTCCTCTGGCTGCCCGATGATGAAGAGCCGGGACCTGACCTCGTTGTCTCCGGGAGTTGCCCCGGTCGTCCCCTGCGGCTCCAGCAGCAAAGGCGGAATGTTGACCGGATCAGCGTAGACGCCCCGTCCTGCGAAGGCCAGCAGCTGGGAGGTTAACACCGCACCGTAACCGACATAATTCTCAACATGCTTCAAACGCTCGAACCCGGCCTGCCCCTCCTTGATATCCATGCGCATCAATGATGCGTAGCCCTGAATGCGCATGAGCAGGTTGTTCACGTGATGCGCCATACTGCACAAGAGTAGCTGAAATTTATCCGGCCGTTCCGGTCTTGAGAGCCCGGACCACGCTCCCGGGCGCGCGATGCGCTGTTGAATTTTGTAATAGGGTATTGCTCCGCTCATAATGTCACCTTCTTTTCTGCTTACAGGTCCGGTTGCCAGTTCTATAACGGTTTAACCGCCCTATTGATCCGACCGACTGTCCTACAAGGGTTTTCTTAGAGGACAGTTTAAAGTTTTCTGCAACAACCGTACCAGCGGGGTTTTAGGCCGTGCTAACAGCGGATGTGGAATGAGACTTGCCGGGAGAAGTATCACCTTAGAAGAAATTTCTTCGTCCGGTTATCAGGTCTAAACAATCTGTATTTATTAAATAAATCAATATAACGGAGTTGTTTGAAGTTATTGATGGACGAGCAAGCACTTCAGGTCGGCCAGCGACTGCGGGAAGTGTTTCAGAGTTCAGCGAATTCCGAAAACAGCGCTGGGCGGCGCATTACCCCAGGGTCACGCATCAGCGGCCGACAGTGAAATTGGGATCGCATTAGTGCGGCCGACGAGCACTGGAAAGGCAGGAATGTGTTGATAAAACAGCTAAAATCATCTATAAGCAGAAGTGGCATTTTTTTGACACTCTGTATAAAAAATTGACCATCAACGTACGGCACTGGCACTATTAGTGGTGATTTTAGAATGAATATCGGCACCTTATGAGCGGCCCCGCTTTTGGCTCGTTTTTTGCTCAAAACATCCCGATATAGGTAAGGGCAACCACTCACTACTTAACTTTCGCCGAATTTCGACATGCATAAAATGAAAAGAAGAGCATTCCTGAAAGGTGTCGGAGCGATCCTCTTAAGTGCCGGTACGGTTCCATACGTGTTTGCCGAGGAAGATGAAGATCCCAGCTTCTGGGAAGACATGGCCAGTGACGACCAGTATATCCGGGATTATCTCTTCAAGATGCGGCACTTCGACGACCACCATCCGGATGACGTATTTCTATCTCAAAAAGATTACGAAATTCTAAAAACTTCCCAGGCCAGGCTGAAAAGGCTGCAGCGCACCGTTGGACATGGGAATTTTTACTTGTTGAATTTTGATGAAGCATTGAAAATCGCCCGCAATTATACCCGGGTCGGCCGTTTTACCGATGCCGAGATCAATTTTCTAGAAAAGATCTTTTACGAGGACAGTATCCATTACGGCTTTTTAGGGGAAAAGCCCTTTAAAAACCTCACCGACCGGGTAAAAAGGCAGTCGGTTGTCAAGATTCGGCGAACCGGCAATTACCTGTATAAAGGCCTGCCGCTGGAGACCTATCAGAAAATCCGGAACGATATCGGCGATCAGGTGGTTCTCACCTCGGGGGTTCGCAGTGTTATCAAACAGTTCATGCTCTTTCTCAGTAAGGCCCGCGAGAGCCATGGAAACCTTTCCATGGCGTCCCGTTCGCTGGCCCCGCCGGGCTATTCCTACCACGGTATCGGCGACTTCGACGTTGGCCAGGTCGGGCTCGGGGCAGAAAATTTCACGGAAAAATTTGCCGAGACGGATGTTTTTAAAAAGTTGAAGGATCTTGGATATATACAATTCCGCTACCAGGACGGAAATTTGTTGGGGGTTAGATTCGAACCCTGGCATATTAGCGTGCATACCTGAATATGAGAATCTTTCTGCTCACCGGGCTCTGCTTCCTATTGGCCTTAGCAACCGTACCAGTCGCCGGCCATTGCACCTCCCTCGACTTTACCTTACACAAAATGAATGCCGCCCAACCGGGCAATGTTGTCCTGATCGTCGGGGGGATCCAGGGTGATGAGCCCGGCGGTTTCAACGCCGCTTCTTTGCTGACAACCCATTACAAAGTTACCCGCGGCGGTATCTGGGTGGTCCCCAATCTGAACTTTTTAAGCATTGTCAAACGAACCCGGGGCGTATATGGAGATTTGAATCGCAAATTTGCCGATCTCCCCCAAACAGACCCGGAGTACCCCACCATCGCCCGAATCAAATCGATCATTACCGACAAACGGGTATCCGCGATCCTGAACCTGCATGACGGCAGTGGCTTTTTTCGCCATACCTATATAGATCGGTTGCGTAACCCGAAAAGGTGGGGGCAGTGCGTCATCATAGACCGCAGCTGGATTGAAGCCGAGCGCTATTCCGATCTGGCCGGAATTGCGCGGGCCGTGACGACCGATGTAAACCGCTATCTCATCGATAACGATCACCAACTGCATGTCCACAACACCCGCACCCATTTGGGTAATAGCGAAATGGCCAAGACCCTGACCTATTTTGCCACTTGCCAGGGCAAACCGGCCTTTGGACTGGAAGTCAGCAAGTCTTTTCCGACGCACCTGCGTGCCTATTACCACCTGCGTATGATTGAATCATTTCTGTCCAAGATGGGAGTGGCCTTCGAACGCCGCTTACCGTTAGATCCGGCCGGTATAAAAAAGGCGATCAATTCCAACAACACCCTGGCCTTCTATGACCGCAAAATTTTGCTGGATGTACGCAATGCCCGCAACCGCCTGGGGTTCTTTCCCCTTCAAAAAAATACCGATATTGCCTTTACCGCCAGCAATCCCCTGCTCACGGTCGTCAAGACAAAGGGCAGTTATCGTGTCTTTCATGGAAACCGGCGCTTGACCCGGCTCTATCCGCAATACTTTGAATATGATTCCAGCCTGCGCAGCCTGCAAATGAAAATTGACAATGTCGACACTGAGGTGCCGTTGGGTGGCGTCGTGGGGGTAAATCGTAATTTCATGATCAAGCCTACCGCTGGATATCGGGTCAACATCATCGGCTTCACCCGTAAAGGCACCCGCGACGAAACCGGCATCTCGGTGGCGCTGGACAACATCTACAAACGCTATTCCGTGGACAAAAAAGGGCGGGTCTACCGGGTAGAGGTCTATAAGGAGGATAAATTTTCCGGTATGGTCGTGGTGAATTTCAACATCCCCTCCGGATTTCAAAGGCGCTGTTTATCCTGCTCCGCCCAACCAGAACCCGTCCCGTCAGCGGCACTGGACCGGACCAAGCTGGTACCCCCCAACCTGCTGACGCCCGATGCGTCCTGACGGTCAATGATTTGACGCCTACCGTTTATATCACCCAACATAGCCCATTTTTTTCAACCGCAAATACAGCCGGCGTACTTTTCCCTCCCGCAGCCCGGCTGCACCTATTCTCCTGCAGCAGCGTCACGCCCGTTAAGCCCAGGGGAACGGCTAGAGGCGGCCCTACCCCACGCATTCAGGCATGATTTGTGCAAAGTAATCCCTGCAGACGATCTAGGCATAACACGAACAACAAGCCCGGGTGAATATGCGCCGAAAGGATTCGGCTGAAATACCCACCCCTGAGGAATTGAACGCATGAAATCAAAAAATTACCAGATCCTGCTGCTTTTGCCTTTTATTCTCTTTTGCCTCACTCTGAACGCGTATGCCGCGGAAATCGCCGACCGCCAAGGCCGGGTGACGGCTGGCATCAATCTTAGGGCAGCCCCTGGACTGTCGGGCAAGGTGATCACCGGTCTCGACGCCGGAACCGTTGTGGTCGTTACCGGGAAACAGGCCGGCTGGTACCAAATCGCTTACGAAGATGAAACCTATGGCTACCGGGGCTGGGTCTACAGCAAATATGTTGAATTATTGGCCGCTCCGGCAGCACCCCCGGTGACATCCACTGTGCCGAAAAAAGGTCCCCAGCCGATGCCGGTGATACCGCAGCCGCCTTTACCCGCCCAGCCCCTCCCATCCGAAGTGGCTGCCGGCGACCATAACAATCTTCCGGCCAAGATGCCCGCCAACACCATTGAGTTGATCCAGGCCGCCGCCCAACCGGAACCTGCCGCTTCGGTCCAGTTTCCTGAAGGAACCGCCGCGGCAAACGGGCCCACATCCGCTGCAAGGGTAGCCTCCGCACCAGCAACGCCGCAATCGGCTGTGATCAGGGCCCAGGCCAATGTAAAGCCGATTCCCGATAGTGCTAAATCCACCTATGCGGGCCCTGGCCCCGAACATTTCCTGAGTCTCCTTTTAAAGGTTTCATCGGTCTTTCTCTCCTGTCTGGCCTTGCTGATATCGTATCGGACGTTTCAACTCGTGACCGCCGCCAGTCGGACGACCTGACTATAAGCAGTTTCAGAACCTCCCCTCGGACCCAATCTCGGCGTTGGGCGTTCGGTTCCAGTCCTCGAAATACCTGATGTATTCCTCCGGCTGGAGCCTCACGGCCGCCTTGCCTGTCGGGCGAAGCTCGTGGAGCGAAGACTGGACCTTGAATCCGATTGAAGGTTTTGAAACCACCTATAGGGTTCTAATAGCTTTGAGATAACTGCCCGATGACGGCGACTGCTCATTTCAGACTGGAAAAACATCGCGTTCATTGCTACCATATTGAAGCACTGATACGATGATTTAGGGTGGACCGACAATATCATTCCCAACATATGGCGGTCATGGCGGCAGAACATACCGAAAAACTGACCCGGTCCGATTTCAGGATTCTTTTTGTAGACGATGAAACGGAAATTTTGAGCATTGTCGAACAATACCTGAACGGACACGGCTACCAAGTGACGGTAAGTGATAATGGGGCCAGGGCGCTGGAACTGACCCGTGATAAAGTATTTGATATCATTTTTACCGACCTGAAGATGCCGGAAGTCGGCGGCTTGGAACTGCTCCGCGCCGTCAAAGAAACCAGTCCGGAAACAGAAGTGATCATCCTGACCGGCTATGGCACGGTTGATTCGGCGGTGGAAGCCCTGAAATTGGGCAGCTACGACTATCTGCAAAAGCCGATCGAGTTTGAGCGCCTGAAGATAATGATCGACAGGATCATCGAGAAACAAACCCTCCAGAAAGAAAATATCCTCATTAAAAAACGCCTGCGGGATCGCTACCAGTATGACGGTCTGGTCGGCGCCAGCGAAAAAATCCGGGAAATTTACACCATCGTCGACCGTATCAGTCACACCAGTCCGACCGTGTTTATCCAGGGCGAAAGCGGCACCGGCAAAGAGTTGGCCGCCAATGTCATCCACCAAAACAGTGACCGCAAGGACAAGCCTTTCATCGCCGTCAACTGCGGTGCGATTGTGGGCAACCTGCTGGAAAGTGAGTTGTTCGGACATCTGAAAGGGGCCTTCACCGGCGCCATCAGAGACAATGTGGGCTTGTTCAAGGCTGCTGACGGAGGCACTATTTTCCTGGATGAAATCGCCGAAATAGAAGCTTCCTTACAGGTAAAACTGCTCCGGGCTTTACAGGAACGAAAAATCCGCCCGGTGGGCGCGGCCCACGAAAAAACGGTGGATGTCCGCGCGATCGCCGCCACCAACCAGGATACGGATGTTCTGCTGCGTAAGAACATTATGCGCGAGGACCTGTTTTACCGGTTGAATGTCATCAACATCCGCATGCCGGCTCTACGGGAAATGCGGGCGGATATCCCTTTGTTGGTCCGTCATTTTCTAAATCGGTTCAACGCACGCAGTCAAAAAAAAGTTCAGGGGATCTCCCCCAAAGCTCTGGATTGCCTGGACCGTTACCACTGGCCAGGCAATGTCCGCCAGCTTGAGAACGTTATCGAACGCGCTTTTGCCCTGGGTGTCGACAAGATTATCCAGGCGGAAGATCTTCCCCAGGAAATCCGGCAAACCGCCCCGCAAAGGGTCGGCACGGATGACATTCTTACCCTGAAGGATAACGAAATTGCCTTGATTAAAACGGCCCTGCAAAAGTCCAACGGTAATCGGGCCAAAGCGGCAAAGCTTTTAGGTATCAATACTTCAACAATTTACCGCAAAATTGAAAAATATCAGATCGGATAAGATGGCCGTCTCACCCCTGGAAACATTCTATTGGCTCAAAGACAACGGAACCTATCTACGCCTCAGGATTCCCGGGCGTTCTTATGAGCGGCTGGTCGTTGTATCCGCTATTCAAACCGACGCAAGCAAGCCCCAGCTGGTCATAGATTGCCCGGACGGCCTGACGGATGTGGTTTCCGCCATGGATGAATTGCGCCTGGATTTTGAATTTACCGGCAAAGATGAACTCGGCTACCGTTTTTCAGTCACGCAGGCCGCGGTAAAGGGTGACACATGTATGGTTTCGGTCCCCACCGACCTGCAACGCGTCCAACGCCGGAAAGACTATCGGCTCACGGCCCCGCTGGGGGCCGTCTTTTATCTAACCGTCGGCGACCAGCGCAAACGTATAAAAATGCTGGATCTCAGTACCAGCGGTACCTCCGGCATTCTCATCAGTCTCAAGAGCGGCACCCCGCAGACACCGCTCCTTGAGATCGGTCAAACGCTCTTTAACCTGAAACTGGAACTTCCCGTTGAAGATACCGCTACGCTTATCCCGATCCGCGAGTGCGAAGTCCGCCGCGTTGAGGATCTGCCCCAGCGCGGTCGTTATCGCCTGGCGGTCTTATTTACAGTCATGGATACCGAGCACCGGACCATCTTGAAAAAGTACCTCTATGACCAACAGCGCTACATGCTGAAAATAAGACAGCAGCGTCAATAGACCTTAAAGATAAGCGGCTGTATTCAATGCCGCCATCTACCTCGCTTTAGAATACAGAAATATGACTTTTCAGTAATATCTTATTGTTATTTTTCATCTTTTCTAAAAACAGCGTCGTCAAATAGTCTTTAAAAATTGTGAAAATTTGAAAGAGCTGATGAAAACCTCTAAAAAGACCCCTCATTTTGATGATAAATAAAACTGCAAAAAACACGCTGGCGGCATAACATGTGTAAAAGCCAGCTAAAGTGACTTTTGGAGAAACTACCAAGTTTGTAGAGATTACATAACAAAATGATAATTTGATATTTTTGTGCATGCTCAGAATATCTTACCCAATTGCGGAATACCTCAAATAACTAAATCTTATAAAAACGCGCAAGCAACCTAATAAATAGTTAGCTTTTTTTAATGGAATTAAGATTTCACCGTACAAACAGAACTACAATTATTACCTGGGCGATAGGTGCTGCCCTGCTATGCCTATACAAAGTTACAGGGATAGAGTTCTTTCATGCGCATTACTACCTATTCTTTGTGGGATTTGTCTCAATATTACTATCACGAAACAAATACGCATTTGCTAACGATTTTGGAATAACAATTTTTTACGGGCCACTGTTTTTTAAGAGACCACTTACTTTAAAATGGAAGATCGTGGATTCGATGCGCCTGACATCTTCAAATATGAGTTGGATGCAAACAACGGGTGCCCGTGTCCAGGCGCCTGGTAAGATGAATGTTTCGGTTAGCGCTATAAAAGTCACCCTAATAGAACCGCTTTCTAGCGAGGTTCAAGCTCACGTGAAAAGATACTTATCAAAATGCCTTTTCCCGCCAGTGGAGGCAATTAACGATTCTGGAAACGAAATTGTCTTAAAAGAACCGCCCAGTGGTGGATTCAATGATTTTATTCAGAAATTGAGCATATTTAAAAACTTATCAGGTAAAACTAAGAGCGTGAGCTAACATGTCGCCGGAAAACGCGCGCGTGTCTCAGCTCAACCGTTATTTCATGGAGACACAATCATGCCTATTCAAGTTAGATATTTAGATAATGGTATAGGCGTTATGTTCATCGGTGAAGGAATAGTCACAGGTGAAGATGTTATTAATGCCAACAAGGAAATCTTTTCATCAGAAGGAAAAATGAAAAATTTCAAATATGGCTTCATCGATTATTCCAATGCTTCTCACTTTGGTGCTTCTGGGGACGATGCAAAAATCATCGCAGACTAAGATATGGAAGCTTCTAAATTCATCCCTGATGCAATTCTTGCAATCATAGATAGGGAAGATCTTGTATTTGGTCTTAATCGCATGTGGGAAATGATTGCAGAAAATGCTGGCTTACAATGGGAAACAATGGTGTTCCGAGATAGAGAAAATGCTGAAGTATGGATTAAGGATAGGATTAGAGACAAATTTAATATTGATATAACAATGGCATGAAAGCCGATGCCTGGAGGCGCGGGTTATGACCGGTTATTTTACATAAAGTAACTTGGCAATTATTCAAAACAGTCTAGATGCAAAAAGCGTTGAGGATGACGTATAAAATTTTTCGCACATTTGAGGCGGTGGCCTCGATATGGTTAAATAAAGGTTGCGAGACCAAACATTTAGCCAGGGAAGGAGGCCACCATGTCCGACAGTGTATCGAAA
>Ga0126332_10000014_pt1 | contig 89083 bp, 71 predicted proteins | sample InaspJWI42metaG_FD_94482 | JGI IMG/M metagenome (GOLD analysis project Ga0126332, IMG submission 94482) | Marine gutless worms symbiont microbial communities from Oahu, Hawaii - Inanidrilus sp. 2 OAHU.JWI-42 metaG | ecosystem: Host-associated > Annelida > Digestive system > Unclassified...
ACTCGCTGGGGAACACGACGGTATCTGAATATGAATTTGCTAACGGAACTTAAAAAAGAAAAAGTCGCAGCTTAACCGATGGGCCACCGAATCAAAAGTGCGAAAGATTATTGACACTACCGAGTGGATTATGGCGCCCGATAAAATAAGCCATGCAGGCATTATATACGATTTTTTAGAAAACACAAAATAATCTAAACCTATGGGATTTCAGGGAGAAGGACGGCTCGCCTCTTCAGGCGTGCCCGGTCTGCCGGGTTCCTTTTTGAATTTGAAGGTCGGAATGAATTGATGACAGTTTTGAAATTGATTTTGATGGTGAATTGAAAGGTTAATCCATTGGAAGTTCCTTCTTTTTTATGTCTGACATTGACTCTTTGCTTATCAATTTTGCAGGCCACAAAATGCCGATGTTCTCTTTTCTTTCATGAATAACGTTGCCGCTGTATAGAGACACTGCATCGGCATGGTATTTTTCGGTGGCATCGACAAAGGAGAATTCGTTGGAAGTCCAGTAAGCAAAGTGATAGAACTGGCCGCGAATAATGGGGGCGCCGGTGACCTTTGCCAACTTACTGGGGCACTCACTGCTCACCTTATGAATCCCGTACAATACTTCTACCGGTGGGAGCTTCCAACCGCGGATACCGTTTAGATTGTATTCCTTTACCCTCTCTCTGGCATCGTGCCAGTTCATTCCCTGGTTGAACTCGTTTGAATTCACCGGCAGCAGCCAGGCCTGCAATTCTCTTTCCGTTTCAATTACAAACGTAAACGTGCCGTCTTCGTTATTGATCATTTCCCGTTTGCACGGTTCTACCACGTGAGGTGGCGGTGCAGCGATTTTTCCCGGGTAGCGTTCAATGATGGCCCTAATATTCTGGATGGCCCGGCGTTGTTCCGGCCTAAGGTTGTCGGGTTCTTTTTCAAGAATTTCAAGCTGTTTTAAGATGTGACTGACTTGCGAAGGCTGTGCCGTGCCCACAGCCGCATGGCCCAATAGGACCATTATAAAGCCAAGGCTGGCAACGAAGGTGGGAATCATCCTAAAATAAAGTACCATAAGATTAAGCCGGATTTAAAAGCATCTGCAAGAAAGCATAATGCGCGCTAAAGAACGCAACAATGACTAGATAATAGTATTCCCGTCGTCATATTTGTAAACCCTTTTTTAACCTGCCACGTATAGAAAGTCGGCATAGGCGTTCGCCATAATATTAAGATAAAACAAGTGTTTGAGTGTTCAGGGGCCTGTTTTCGGAGTATTAAATTGGCCGGAGCGGGGGGATCGGAAACCCTTCTGGAATACAGCGCAAAGGGGGCCGGCGACGGGTCCAGCCCCCTTTGGCTCCGTAAAACCTGTTATTATTTACTTGGACTTCTTGGCGTCGCGTTTTTCCTTCGTAGGCTCTTTTTTGACTGGTGCCTGTCCGATGCAGCCACAGCCGCAGCCTTTCTTTTTCTTTGGCATGTGATCACCTCCTTTTTTGGTTAAGCGTTTAAGCAACAACTAAATTGTATTGACAAAAAAATTTACTGCTATTCAGCTTGCTCTAACTCTGCCAGCCTCGCCTGCACGGTTTTGAGTTCATCTTGCAGTTCCGCGGCGTACTTTTTCAGGGCTTCCCGGTCCGATCTTGTCGGCTCGCATGTTGAAAATTTTCCGCTTCCTTGGCACCCGCATGTGCAGACTTCGGTCAAAAGCTGGCGACAGTTTTCCATGGCTTTTTCGTCGATTGAATATGGTATCCAGTAGCCTTTGCGTTCGCTGCGGACCAATCCGGCCTGTTTCAATATCTTAAGGTGCTGGGATACCGCTGCGGTGGTGATGCCGATCGTAGCGGCAATGTCTTTGGCGCCTGAAGGCCCCCGCCCTTTCAGCAGCTCAATGATTCTGACACGCGTTTCCACGCTCAACACCTTAAAGATCTCTGCCGGTTCGGTTATCATTCAGTTGTACCTGCAATTTAGTAGTTAAGCAATGACTTAAATATAGGATTTCAAGTCATTTGTGTCAAGTTTTTTAGGATAATTAGTCAGAAAGGCTCGTGAGATCCCGCTGCAGAATGATCTCAGTGAAAATAGAGCGGTTCAGGAATTTCTGAGCTCCAATACTATCAGCGCATCAACCGACCGTCATATGTGGAAGGTGAATTCCTTGGTCAGGTCCTTTTCGTGTTTCATCCAGTCTTTTCCGAAAGCTGATTCGCTGAAACGGGACAACCGGCTGTACCAACTGCCCCAGGTGCTCCGGCCCTCTTGCTTGGCTTCCAGTACATCGTTCAGGAACACCTCGATGTCGGCCATTTCTTCTTTGGGGATGTAAAATGCAGCGCCTTTGTCGAACGATTTGCGTACGTCGGCCGGTGTGACGGCATAGGCCGTCAGCATGACCGCAAGGAGCTTTTTACGCACGCAGATCTCGAGCAGTTCATAGCCGGATACCCCCATGATATCTAGAATGGCCAGATCGAAGTGGCGTGATGCCAGCAATTCCAGGGCAGTATAGTAATCACCGGCTCGAAAGGTTTCACACATGGGCAGCAGGTCCTCGAGGGTATCCAATATGTCGGTCTCGTCATCTACGATCAGGACGGTCTTGCCATCCAGCAGGTTTTGATTTTTCATGGCAGCACCTTGATAAGTTAGCCTACCAATTCAAATATGAATTTACCTCAAGCCATGGCTTTAGAATCAGACGGACTCGTCGAATTTTTGATCAGGTTCCGGGTACGGGTCAAAACTTTGCCAGCCAGAGGATCGGGCTTGTTCGTGTCAGTAGGTCCGGCCTGGTCGCAGCCGGCCAAAAATCCCATGAAAATAGGATAAGAATGAATTTTGATTTTTCGAGATTTTTTTTAGTAGGCGATACGTAAAGGGCAATTACGATCAGCCGCTTTCCGAATGATTTAGCTTTAAAAAAACCAGTAACCCTGGATATCAAGATTTGTAAGCCCCATTGCTTCGGCTTTTTTGACGGCGTTTTTATATTCTTGGCGGGTTATTCTCCTTGATAGCTCCGGATAATCAAAGGCTTTAAAGCGCGGGTTATACTGAGCCATAATATTGACGTACGTGTCTTTCGGCAACTTTTCAGCGATCCACGCCATAATTCTTTCTGATCCACCAGTATTATTGGGCATCACTAAATGCCGGATCATAAGGCCTCTTTGCATAATGCCGTCTCTTGAAGGGTGGGCGACACCAACCTGACGGTGCATCTCAAAGATCGCTGCGCTGGTTATTTCCGGGTAACTCTCTGCCCCGGATGAGTATTTGGTGGACATGTCACTCTCCCAGTATTTGAAATCAGGTAGGTAGATATCTACGATGCCATCCATAAACTTAAGGATTTCAAGACGTTCCCAGCCAGAAGTGTTGTAAACTATGGGCAGCCGAAGCCCTTTACCGGCAGCGACATCGAGCGCTTTAAGGATATGGGCCGAATAATGCGTTGGGGTGACAAGGTTTATATTATGAGAACCGAGTCTTTGCAGCTTAAGCATCACTCTGGCGAGGGCATCAATATTGCTTCTAGCCCCCCTACCAAGCTGGGCTATTTCCCAGTTTTGGCAAAATACACACCGCAAATTGCAATGTGTTAAAAAAATTGTCCCTGACCCGCCATCACCAACCAGCGGTTTTTCTTCGCCGAAGTGCGGTTGTGCTGCTGACAGTACCAACGTGGCACCCGGTGTGTTGCAGAATCCGCTATCACCTTCAAGACGATTCACACCGCATCTTCTTGGACAGAGCTCACAGCTCTCCATAGTGGCATAGAGTTCATTGGCCCGGGTTCTTAGTTCACCGGTTTTGTGAAGTTGCAGATAAGCAGGTTCAAAATCGTCTATTGGTTTACCACCAGCTTCCGTCTTAAAGCCGGCAAAGAAGGCTGAAGATAGCCCTAGCTGGAAGCACAGTCTAGATGAGTGCTGCAGAAAATTTCTGCGGGTACATGGCTTAAAAATTGAATTTGTCATGGTTTTACTCCTCCTAATTGCACACTGGGTTGGGTCGTTAAAACTATGCAGCTTGCCAGTTTCACCAGTCCTACCGTGATGCAGGTACCGGTAAGGCCCAGAACAGGCAACAGTACGACAGCGCCTACAATGCCCCCTATCCATCCACCCAACAGGTCAGACGCGTAAAGCAACCCGGCAGTCTTGCTTAGACTGCTGCCATCTTGCAAATATATCTTGTTCGCCAATGGGAACTGAGCACCAATCAAGAGCCCACAGATACTTGCAATGAATAAAAACAGCAGCTTAAAGGGAGCAAAGGCGTCCGGACTGTCCAGCAAAGTATGGGCACCAAGAAATATTAAAGGCCATCCAAGCGAAAAAATGATTATGGCCAGGTCAATTTGGACAAACAATCTAAAACAATTCTCAAGCCGCTCCATAAGCCTGGTTGTCAGCATTGCTCCCAGAGCTGCCCCGGCCATAAAAAAAGAAACGAGCAGACCGATCCATGAAAAAACATATCCATACATAGATTGAAATGCGAAAATCAGCATCAGATCAAATATCATTCCGGCAAAACCGGTTGTAACAATGGATAAAGGGACGCCGATTTGGACCAATCGTTTATGTCTTGATCGAAAAAAGACATACAACAAAAGAGCGAAGGCTAGCCCAGCAGCAACGATTCCTACGTTTATCTTCTCAATTAGCCTGAAAAGCCCACGCAGGGAGGGGGCAAACAATGCATTCCAATGAGAGATGCTGTAGAAAAGTCCAATGGGTTTGAAATCAGAATTGATTTTACGGCTGCTGCCTTCAATGAAGCGCGAAAACCAGTCCTGCCAGCCATGATGCAGCTTTTTTTCCAATTGCCAGGGAACGATCGTATTGGCCCTGATATTGCGTAATTGTAATCTTTCGAGAATCTGCTTTCTGTCAATTCTGGAAATATCCTGCGAATCTGAAGAAAAGAAAAGGTTCTGGCCATCGCCTGGGATAACTTTTATATACGCAAAAACGCCTTTTAGCGTATGAAAGATACAACTGTTTAAATTTTTCAATTCTTCATTGGCGTACATCAAAGACCCGGGCAACCCAAGGACGAGGATGCCCTCTTTATTCAGTCTTTTTTTTACCAGGGAAAAGAACTCACTTGTAAAAAATCTATTGGCCTGTAAATTAGACGGCTCCATAATCCCGATCAAGATCAAGTCATATGTATTCCGGGTCGTTTTCAGGAATAGAAGGCCGTCAATATGTTTTATCTTGACCCTGGTATCATTTAACTCGGATTCAGTTAGTGGCGTGGGGTATTTCCTCAAGAGATCAAGGAGCAGCGGGTCTAGTTCAGCATATTCTATGGTCTCAATAGATGCATGTTTAAATGCCTCATTGATTATACCGCCGGCGCCGCCGCTCAAGATAAGCAGTTTTGCGGGTTTCCGATGGGCAAGCAACGGAAGATGAACAAATTCTTCTATAAATGCCAAATCTGGAACAGGTGTTATAATACCGGGAACACCGTCCTGAAAGAAAATGAATTGTCCCTCGTTTTCTATAACGCAGATATTCCCGTATTGCGAGTTCTGGTAATGAACGACATTGAGATTTTTCCATTGAGCTTGCGTTGAAGATTGATGCAGTGCGTCCACCTGACCGGTAAAAACCCAGTATCCTGAAAAAACGACAAGGACACTCAAACCTACCAGCAACGCTTTTTGAAATAGTCCGGCTTTCCAGAGAGGAGCCAGTGCCGCCAGGCATACGATAACATTCAACACTGCCAGCCCCGAAGCTGCCATAAACGTATGCAGATAGGGAATGACAAGCCAGGTGCAGGCAATTCCGCCGATAATGGTACCCACTGTCTCATATGCATACACCCTACCGGCGGATGAGGCATCCCGACCGCAAAACATGGCATACATCCGACAACTGTAAGGAAATAAGGCACCGTGCAGTATGCTTACCGGTAAAAGGATAAGTATTGAGGAATAAAACATCGATACAAATCCGATACTTTCACCAATTGAAATGCCGAGGATGATTTTCAGAATGCGTGTCAGGTAAATGGAGGCGACCAAAAAGAAAGAAAACAGAATCGTAAGCACTGTATAGGTTTCAAGCGCGTGCTGGGAATCTTCAGCGTTCCTGCCAAGAAAAAAACAGCCAAACGCCTCCAGAATCAGCCAATTGGCGAGAATAATGCCGATGCATAGTTCGTTGCCTGAATAAACAACCAAAAGTTCCCTTAAAAGGAGGACCTCGGCCGCCAATCCACTGAATCCCATCGTCAATATTGCTAAGCAAATGCGCTTGTTCATGCAACTGAACCTTTTCTCACCCGGGAGGCCGCTCAGGGGCAACATTATGCGGTTTCTTCCGGCTTTCACCGCAGACCATGGCGGGCCAGCCGCCGAATGCGCCTGCCGAAGCAGGGCGGATTGCCCGAACCCTCGCAACAGCTTTTTTACGCTACCAGCCCAGGCGTCCCGCTTGCTTCGTAACTTGCCGAACCTGCATCACTTTTTATTCCCATCGGCTTCGACGTGTTCGAGATGGCAGCCCAAAACAGTAGTGTAGACGGATGGGCGCTTTAGAGATCTAGGTGGGGATATCGAATTGAACTGGATTGTGCATGCAGACTGTTAGGTTCATTAGTGCCCCAAAACGGTTGTCCCCTTTAACGCAGAGGCTATTACTTGCAATTCTAAACGCAAATTTTACGAAAGTAAAATAAACGCTGATTGTCTTTCACACGTGGAGCGTATGTACAGGCAAGGAGAAATATGGTAAAAATAGAATTATTTTAGGCAGTTGTCTCATGTGTGGGAAAGCTTTATGCTGGAGGCGCCGACGTGCTTTTATAACAGGTTTATTATTTTATAACCATTTGTAATTATATGCTAATCGCAGTCTGGGCGGAGGGTTGAAACCCCGAGATCCTGCCCAAAGCAATACTGGTCGTTTTTAGGCGCCAACAGCCTGTTATTGATAATAAATGAAAAGAGCCCCGGAATTCACCGGCTCTGCTTGTTTTCTATTGGGGTACGCTGATGGGCAGCCGCACTTTTCCACCGTCATCGTTGCTGCGAATATCTACCTGTAACCAATCAGGATATTGTCGTTTTTACATGCCCTGCAGCTGCTTGTGAGAAACAGGGGATATAAAGGCGGCCCGATAACCATTCCGATGTCGCTTTATTTTTCCCTCGCACTCTTCTATCACCATGCTGTAAAGAACCCGGCTAAACCCAGAAAAGTGAGCAGTCCAATAGTTCCCATAACAAAAAGAGTTACCCCCAAGGCAACTAACTCGTCTGTTGTCATCTTTCCCTCCTTGATCAGGGGTGCCAAAAATTGGCACAAATTTATATTATCACCTGACGGACATTAGACGAAAACCGACACTTTTATTAAAACTAAATAATACAATTCCTGCAACTTTTCTTTTTAACGCTGGGTTGTGTTGGGATTAGAAGACCCGATATCCTACTCCCAAAGCTTTTACGGCTGCATCTATTAGCCGTAGCTACCTGATAATATATATTATAATATGACAATGTTAATTTATTGGTATTTCGTATTAAATCGATCCACAAGCATTGAGTTTAAAGTCATCTCGCAGATAACACGTAACTTTTCCTTATCCTGGTTTGCTAAAAATCATAGCGGGCATCAAATCCATGAATCACTCTGTTTTGGCTTCCTCCCATTGTGAAATCAAATCAACCGCATGCTGCGTTTTGTGATCATTGAGGCCCCGTATTTTTATGTAGAGATCCCTTGCCTTCTCGGCAACATTGATGGCCTCCTCCTTCCTTCCCATCTTTTCGTAGTATAAACGGGCAAGCTTTAGATCTACGTCCGCCACCCGGCCAGTGTGTTTTCCAAAGTACTTGTTTACAGCAAGTCTTTCGTTTTTTAAGCAGGCTTCCGCTTCTTGATAGCGATTTTGTTCAATATATACCTGCCCAAGCGATGCAAGTATAATGTGGTGCCTATGGTCAAATTTAGATTCTTCCATTAGTTTTAATGAATCTTGTAGAAGTTGGTAGGCTCTATCCAGATAAAGTTCCTTTTTTTCGGGATAATTATTGATCGCATCAAGAAAGAGCTGTTCCGCGGCCCTAATGTTCTTTTCTATATCTTCCCGCACTGTCATTTCAATCAGGCCTAATGCTTGATCTTCATAGCCTTTTCTCCAAGTGGCTTCGAGTTTGTAGCAACTGAATACAGCTGTTAAAAAAACCACTCCCATGAAGAGAGAAGTAATTGAAATGAGCGCCGGCTTTGAGGTCCGGTAAGTAAATTGGACTGCTTTAAACAGGATATATGAAATAACAGCAGAGGAAATACCGCCATAAAACATTGAACCATTGTGCCCGTAACCACCAAAAACAAAATATGCAGTGATGACCGTAATCATGGGTGGAGAAATAAATGCAAACAAAAAATTCCACTCACGCAATTTACCTGCAGCCATTAAAATGCCGGCCCCTGTTATTAACAAGATTATTGATAAATATAGTGGATATTCGAATCCTGCCGAGTAATCGTCCATAACGGCGTCATACCGGTCTTTGAAATCAAGCTTCTGGATTTCACTAAATGAAATGCGAAGATTCGGTTCGGCGAGAAGAATACCAAGAGAGGCAATTATACCTATTGCTATAGCTAAAACGCTGATGTTGTTGAAAAGAGAACTTCCCTCTTTTCTCATATAGACTTTGCTTCCTTTCTTGTCAGAAGGTGCAATTCCAACCTTTATTCAGGGGTTCTGATACCCCGCAGCTTTTTCAATCCCCTGCGATCCGCCGCATCTATTCTAAAGCTTTGCCTCTCTATCAATCGCCTGTTGGACTTGCTTGTAAAATGCTGAACGCTTCTTATCCTGGTCACCACCCTGACGATCAGAGGCATACGGCCAGTTACTGTTCGAGGCAATTACCAGTTTTCGCTGGGGATCGATGAGGATACCCTGCCCGAAGATTCCCCGCGCCATATAGGTGCCATCATCCCAAGTCCACCATTGATAACCGTAGCCGAAGCCAGGCCTGCTGGAAGCAATTTTTTTCTTGGTTGCCTCAGCGATCCAGCCGTTAGGCAGCACCGGTTTGCCCTTGGCGAGACCCCTGCCTAACATGAACAGGCCAAAGCGCGCAAAGTCACGCGTTGACGCTTGTATGCAGCAACCGCTAATCTCATGGCCGGTGGATCCCAGCAACCAACTCGCATCCTGCTCCATGCCAAAAGGACGCCAGATCTTCTCCGACAGATAGTCGGCCACGCTCTTCCCGGTTGCCGAGCTGACCAGAACGCCGATCAGATTGGTTTCGCCGGTCTTGTAGACCCATTTAGTGCCGGGAGGTGCCTCGCGCTTCAGTTTGCGCATATAGCTCACTGTCACATCGATACCCGGTTCTGCCTTGTGCGCGTTAAACAAGGCCACGTCTGACTTGGGGTCACCGTAATCCTCATTCCATTCTACGCCCGATGTCATCGTCAGCAGTTGCCTGATGGTGACATCATCATAGACCGATCCTTTAAGGTCGGGAATGTAATCCGATACTTTGTCATCGATACTCTTGATATGGCCATCTTTGATGGCTGCACCGACCAATGTCGAGGTGAGAGATTTCGCAACCGAGAAACTGGTCCAGCGCTTACCGCTACGGAAGTCGAGTCCGTATTTTTCAAGACGGACTTTACCCTCGTGAACGATCACCAATGCGGCCGTGCGCTGGTCTTGCATATAAGCATCCACATCCGTACCAATCGCCAGCGGCGCCCCTTTTGGCAGGGAATAGATTTTATCGCCGCTGGAGATGATCCGGGATTTGGAGAGGATCGGTATACGGTCCAGGGCGCGGAAAGCGGCATCGCGCTGTGAAACTGACCAAAAGAGGACATCCGTATTGGTCGGCAGATTTAAAATCAGCCCGCGCATATCCTCGTCCGCCGTTGCCCAGAATATGCCGCCGGCAACCACGATCACGACCAGTATTCCAACAATCCATTTCCGCATGGCCACCCCCATAATTTCTAATTAGCTTTAGACCCAAACCAGATTTCCGAAAAGCAGGCTCTGCTTCTAGTGCCGTTTGGGAACAATCAACTCTGGTTCCGTTGAACAAAGATTAAACTGCGACCTGCGTCTGAGTAATTAGGCATCGCCTTCAAGTAGTACTTTAGCTGCAATCTATTTTAGGCTGGATGCTCTGGTGTCAGCCATCTGTTTATGCCACAGAATAAATAGGACGTGTTGGCCGAATCGCCTTAGCGCCACCAACCCGGTAGATCCTTGTTACAAGTAGGGCACTTTACGTGCCGCCCAACCATGGTTCTGATGTTGTTGTTTTGTGAAAAGTTTGGGTGGGACTTATGCGCCTTGTTATAAAAAAATGGCTATTTTGTCAATCTTCATGGGATGTTGGGTGGTACAGCCAATATGTCAATTTCTGAAATAGCTGGGAATACAATTATCATGTGGATAATACTTTTAGATGGTCTGCTCCCAAAACAGTTTTTGCCGTGCTTAAAGGGCCTAAACACTTGTTATTAATTTAAATTTTATTAAAAATGCTTGCAACAGAACCATTGGGTTTCTTTTTTCGAAAGGGTAATCTTTTATCAGCATATTTTGAGTGGCAGCAAAAACCTATTGGCGTGTTTCTACCAATCTAAAAAACGCATTTACTTGAGACAATTCTTTTTGCATTGTTCCAGGTTTGTATTGCTCTATAATCCTTAAGTGTCGCCGTGCTAATGCGAATAAAGCGATTTTCTTTTTCATATGTCTTTCTCGGCTGCCTTCTTCTAAACACATTTGAGCGATCTTGCTATGGGCCGGCAAATACCCAGGGAATATATCAATGGCGTTTTTATAGAGTTTAAACGCTTCAACGAATTTTTCTTGCTTCTGCTTTTCGTATGCCAAGGCCGCCCAGGCCCAATGGTTGCTTGGAGCAATAGCAATAGTATGGCGATATAGTGTTTCGCTTGAGCGCCAATAACCGACTTGTTTCGCGGCCATAACCATTAATACAAGAATCAAAGGAATACCAATCATCGCCTGAAGTGGCATCCCGGCGAATCTGATTTTGCGAACGGCAGTAGCGACAATTAAATAAATTCCTATCGCTGGGAAGTACATAAACCGCGCCCCCATAGCTTGACCGGCCAACTGGATAATACCGATAACCGGAACAAGGGTAACCAAAAACCACAGCCAGCCGACAATCATAAACGGCCAGGTTTTCGCCTTCCAGAGGGCTATACCAAAAATGATGATCAACAACATTGTTGATAGAACAACTTTTTCATAAGATGGCATCCCTTGGTGAAGGGGGTAGAATTCAATATGTACCGGCCAGAACATGTCTTTTAAGTAAAGTGTATAGGAATAAACAGCGTTGGCAAGCCTTGCGGGCATTGGTAAACCGGACAGGGAGTCCATCGGCCCCGATTGCAGGTTTATCCGGATTGTTAAAACCGAGGACGTTATAGCCGCCGCGATTAGAGGAATTTTTTCATACAGTCGCCGACGGAAATTCTCGGCCGATAACCTCTTTAAGGGCCAATAATCAATCAGCAATAGTACTGCGGGCAGACTGACCAACATGGACTTGGACATTAAGCCCAGGCAGAACAGACAAAACAAAACGAAGTATTTTACAACTGAAGGATCAGATACCCAACGGTAATAGACATGCATCGTCAGGATTCCAAAAAGCATAAAGAGGACATCTTTACGTTCGGTAATCCAGCATACACTTTCGACGTGCAAGGGGTGTACAGCAAAAAGAGCTGCTATTAGAGCGCTGCACCAAATATCTTTTAACAATTGGCTAAAAAGGAGAAATAGTAGAATCGAATTTAAAGCGTGCAAAAAGACATTCGTTAAATGATAGCCGCCCGGCCAATCATGCCAAATGCGGTATTCCAATAAGAACGACAACCAGACAACCGGCCCCCAATAGCCTTTTACTGTTCCGGTGAATACCCATTTCAAGGATTCGATTGATAAATCATCGTTGATATGCGGATTTTCGAAAAGATATTGGGGATCATCAAGGCTGATAGCACCATAATCCCAGGTTTGGCCATATATCGTCAGTACCGCTAGGAACAATCCCAAACAAATGGCGAGGTATTTAAGAAGGGTTTTATGGGAAGTGCCACTGGCTGAATCAGTTACTTTTGTATGCATTTAGGAGTCGATCCCCGGGCTGCCCAAGGTACTGAGGTAATATGAAGGTCATTGCCCTTATTGAGAAGCCGACTAGGCAGTTTCGTATTTTTCCTCAAAAGAAGCATCATCCGAAACTATTTGCGAGGATATATCGGCCAAGGGGTGTCTTGCCATATCTCTAATTCAATGAGATTGCAGTTACCTTATGATTATCGAATCAAAATGGTCTCCTCCCAAACCAGTTCTTGCAGTTATCAAGGGCATTAATGCTCTGTTATTACACGATACTTTTTGATTTGGTATGCTTGCATTAGAACCATTTTAAACCAATCCGCAAGCAATATCCACAAACAAGAAAGGCCTAGGGTTTCCTGAGTCTTTCTAACTTGCTGAAGTCGATGGTTGGGGCGGAGGGATTTGAATACGGGATTTTTGAAATTATATCAAATTGTTTAGCGCCATTTATTGACGTCGGCAATTTGGGGCAAACCGGACATCCCACGGCAGCGCCGCTTGTCACTTTCCAAAAATATTGGCAGATTATCATTGAAAATGAAATGCTATTTGTATAATTTCAATAATCGCATAGAAACCATTGATACACGCAGACAACGCCTGGACATTTTTTAACTGAAAGTTAGGAGCTTAAATATGTTTTGGCTCTATCGCTATAAAAAAAATGGTCTCGCATCCGGTTTAGTCAAAATACATGAATTTCTCCTCGAAGATATTATCCAGTATTTTGAAAAAGGGAAATCTATAAAAAAAAGGGTTAAAGAGGCTCGTAAGACGGTTAAAAAGGCGTTACGTTTTGGCAAGAAGAAGAAAGTCTATCCCAATGATAAAACCGATCGAGCTCTCGAACTAATGGAGGAATTGCAACAGGAACTAAACTACACCCATCAAGTCATAAACGAATCAGCGGCTGAACTGGACAACTTGATTCTTCAAATTAAGGAAGAAAGAGTGGCCAGCGTTTACTCACTTATCAGCTCCGCACGCGAACATTTCAGGAGAAACGAACTTGAGCAAGGTAAACGGCTTCTCAAGGAAGCCCAAAAGCAACTTGGAAAAAAACTTCTTTTACAAACGCGAAAAGACTTTCTCACCGGGATTGACAGTAAGATAAAAAAATTGAAGCATGAAATCGAGAAGAATCAAGCAGAACAGAGATAGCCAAAAGCCGGTCGTCGATTGAATCAAGAAAGGCCCAGGATAGCCCTGGGCCTTTCTTGTTTTTGATAGAGATGGTCGGGGCGGAGGGATTTGAACCCCCGGCATCCTGCTCCCAAAGCATTTAATGTTGTTAATAAAAACCTTAAATGGCTGAAAATATATTAATAAATTTTCATTGTTTAGTGTTACTTGTATTTCATATTTCAAGAATCCGCAAGCATATTTCGCAAGCAGGAATATCACAAATTTTCACTTTTAATAGGGGTCAAGTGAGTTCTAATTAAGGTTAGGTAACATCAGCCTTGTTCTTGTCTACCATTCTCAATACACGTTTATTGGGAAGTAGTTTCGGTAGGAGAGCAAAAAAACGGTTTGTTGCCCCGTTTACATAAAGTGGTTCACCTTTCATAACCGCATCAAAACCCTGATTGGCAACTGTATCGGCATCCATCCACATGTACGAGGGCATTTTGCTAACCGATTCCCGCATTCCGTTAACATCATGAAATTCCGTATATGTGTAACCCGGGCATATTGCGGTAACATTGACACCGGTTCCTTCGGTTTCAAGAAAAAGTGTTTGCGATAGTTGATTAACAGATGATTTTGCCCCGCTGTATAGTGAAAAACCTGCAGAACCGGGGAGAATTCCACTCAGCGACGAAACATTAATAATTCTACCGTACCCTCTTTCTATCATTCCGGGCAGAAAAAGATGACAAAACCGAGCAACGGCGGTAATTAGTACCTGAATGAAGTTAGCCTGGTCTTTCCACTCAGATTTGTGAAAAAGACCGGGAAGACCATAACCGGCATTATTCACCAGCGCGTCTATTTGAATCCCTTCTGCTTGGATTGCATTGAATAGTTCTTGCGGTGCTTCGATATTGTGGAGATCAGCCGGGATTGGATAAACATCTACATTATATTTATCTTGTATGGCTTCTTGCAATTCCCGCAATCGATCTTCACGGCGCGCAGTCAGCACCAGATTGAAACCATTCTGCGCAAAGACCTCAGCAAAGGCTTTTCCGATACCAGCTGAAGCACCTGTTATAAATGCGGTCTTTTTCATCTTGGCCTCCTCCATTCAAGAGTTATTTCCACCAGTAGGATATAGTTCAACCTTCAACAAATACCGCCTAATGAATTTTCAGGATAAATGACAATACATATGGTGAAGAAATATATGTTTAAGGAAAACTGTTCCCTGCCAATTCATGCCGTTCTCAAGGACTCTAATATCCTGATGTTTTGCAATCCTCAACGACCTGCTGTATCTATTCTATAGTTTTGCCTCTCTATCAATTGCCTGTTGCACTTGCTTGTAAAAGGCTAAACGCTTCTTACCCTGATCACCACCCTGTTTATCAGTGGCCTGCGGCCAGTTGCTATTCGAGGCGATAACCATTTTTCGTTTGGGATCAATGAAGATGCCCTGTCCGAAAATTCCGCGCGCTGAATAGGCGCCATCATTTAAAGTCCACCACTGATAGCCGTATCCGTATTCAGGTTTATTTGTATCAGCATGCTTCATGGTTGCTTCCGCAACCCAACCGTCGGGTAGTACCGACTTGCCATCTGCCAAACCTTCGCCCAGCATAAATAGGCCAAAGCGAGCAAAGTCGCGGGTTGACGCCTGCATGCAGCAACCACTGATCTCATGGCCCGTGGTGCCTAATATCCAGCTCGCATCTTGTTCCATCCCAAAAGGTTGCCAGATTTTCTCCGCCAGATAGTCAGACAAGTTCTTCTTGGTCGCTGAACTGGCCAGTACTCCGATTAAATTGGTCTCGCCAGTTTTATAAACCCATTTTGCGCCGGGAGGCGCTTCCCGCGTTAAATTGCGCATATAACTCACTGTGGCATCGACACCTGGATCGGCTTTGTGCGCATTAAACAATGCGACATCTGACTTGGGGTCACCGTAATCCTCATTCCATTTTACACCCGATGTCATTGTTAATAGCTGCTTAATCGTTACATTATCATAGACCGACCCCCTGAGGTCCGGAATATAGTCCGATACCTTATCACCGAGATTTTTGATATACCCATCCTTAATTGCTGCACCGACCAATGTCGAAGTGATTGACTTTGCTACTGAGAAACTGGTCCAACGTCCATCTGGACCGAAGTCAAGACCGTATTTCTCAAGTCGAACTTTTCCGTCTTGCACGATCACCAATGCGGCTGTACGCTGGTCTTGCATATAGTCATCGACATCTGTACCAACATCAAGTGGTTTTCCTAGCGGCAAGTGATTGATTTTTTTGCTGGTAGTGATGTTTCGGGATTTTGCAAGAATAGGCATCCGGTCCATCGCTCTAAAAGCAGCATCGCGCTGCGAAATGGACCAAAAGAGGACATCCGTATTGGTAGGAAGATTTAAAATCAGTCTGCGCATATCCTTGTCCGCCGCCGTCCAGAATATGCCGCCTGAAACCACTATCACGACCAGTATTCCAATGATCCATTTCCGCATGGCTACCCCCTTACATCCTAATTAGTTTTCGGTCCAAACCATCCTTACAAAAAGCAGGCACCTCTTCTATAGGCGCTTTGGGGCAATCGACTCTGGTTCCGTTCAGTAAGGATTAAACTGAAAAATGTGTCTGAGTTAGTACGCATCGCTCTCAAGTAGTACCATGGCAGCAACCTATTTTAGACTGTATGCACTGGTGTAAGATATTCCCCGACAATCGCTTGCTTAACCGAATTCGCTTAGTGATATTAAGCTTGTCTCTCAATCTCTTTCCAATTAATTGCTTGAAATAAATACCAAACCGATTTATACTGTAATTATTTAACATGATAGTAGTTTTAAACATATGTATATCATCTAACATACTACCAGTATGTTAGTCAAGGAAAATTTATGCCAAAATCAAGAAAAGAAGAATATGCGGAGCTTACCAGAAATGCGCTTTTGGAATCAGCCTTGGAATTGTTTACATCTAAGGGGTATTCCAAAACATCGATTGAAGACATTGTTAGAAGCGCACGGTTAACAAGGGGGGCGCTATACCATCATTTTAAAAGCAAGGAGGATCTTTTCACCGTTTTGTATGAAAAACAAATGACCCAAGTTAGAGACAATATTCAAGAAGCAATGAAAGATATTTCCGATCCAATAGAGAAAATTCTTGCAGGTCAAAAAGCCCAACTGGATTACAGCATGGGTCGGCGTAAATCCATTAGGCTTGATGTTGTCATCGGAGTACTTGGTTATAAACGCTGGCGTGAGATAGATTCTGCTTACACTATAAAGGTGATTCGCGACTTTTTACAGGAGATGAAAGATTCCGGCTTTATAAATATTGGCTCTGTGGACTATGCCACCAACCTTTTGTATGCACTTCATGTCGAAGCAGCCCTTACCATTTCAAATACTGAAGATAAAGTAGCTGCTCGTGCGGAGCTCTCTGAAATGATAGAAAGAATGTTCTATGGCCTCAAATCATAAATTGATGGATTAAAAGCATTAGGAAAAACGCCGCCCTGCCTTTGGATATCTTGCCAATATCTGAAATGCCTGAGAATATAGATATGCTTTAGATTAATTACTGAAAGTGCAGTTTGCGGGTAATAGGAAAAAAAAGCCGCAAGCAAGAAAGGCCCAGGGGAGCCCTGAGCCTTTCTAACCTACTGAAATTGTTGGTCGGGGCGGAGGGATTTGAACCCCCGACATCCTGCTCCCAAAGCAGGCGCGCTACCAGACTGCGCTACGCCCCGGCAATACGGCTGTGAAGGCGTCTAATTTGCACAATCTCTGCGTCAGGGCTGCTTTTGAAATCCTCAACGTACTCGGTGTACGCCTCCGGTTTCAAAAACATCCCTTCCTTGACCTTGAGCAAATTAGACCCCTTCACAGCCGTATTGTTCGTATGAAAAAACCTTAAACTGATGCCAAGCTAAAAAATAGAGGTTTTGGTTTTCCGACTTCCGACTTCGGATCTCTGACCTCTGGCTTTTCGCCTCCGGTTTAAAAGTTTGCTCTTCCTTGACCTTGAGCAAATTAGAGGCTCTCAGCGATGCATTGATCGTGTCCTAATCGCAAACACCAGCAATGTCATTTCAAGTCAATATGTTTTGGTATCTGACTTCCGACTTCCGATCTCGGACCTCTGAGGTTTTAGTCCCGGACTCCTGACCCCTGACACCAGACTCTGGGTTAATCCTTCAACCTTCTACCTTATACCTTACACCTCATGCGCCAAAGTGGCGCAATCCCTACCACGGTTTCCTCATTCCCGCAAGTCTGTTGACGTGATCGTGTCGGGGTTGTTGAAATAATCGTCGATGCCTTGGCTGATGGCGGTGGCCAGTTTGAACAGGTATTTGTTATCGTTGAGATTCTTTTCCTGCTTGGGGTTGGTTAAATAGCCGCTTTCGATGAGGACGGCCGGCATGTCGGCGCCGGCCAGGACTGCGGCTGGCGCAGGCAGGACACCACCCGGGTGATTGGCATACAGCCCCTTGGCCCGTTCCCATATGCGTTGGGCCAGGATGCTGCTGGCCGGGATGTGCGGTTTCTGGACTTTGCGCCAGGGCGTCACTTTGAATTCACCGGATGCAGCCGTGTCGGGATCTCTGATTTCCGCTTCCGTATAGTAGTAGACTTGCAGATCATTGGCGGTCGGGCTGTAGCTCCCGGCCGTGTGCAGGCTGATCAGCAGATCGGCTTGGTTGTGGTTGGCCTGCCCGGTGCGGTCTGGCCAAGGCATGATATAGTCGTCATTGCGGGTCAAAAGGACCCGATAGCGGCCCTGGAGGCGATTTTCGATCAGGCGGGCCAGGCGCAGGGTGACATCTTTCTCAAGGGTGCCGCCCGTTCCCTTAACGCCGGTGTCGCCGCCGCCATGACCCGGGTCAATCACCACCGTCTTGGACGCGGACTGGGCGGGTGCGCCCAGGACGGGGCCCGGGACGAGAAATGTGACCGCAGCTGTAAGGATCACAACCAATTGTAAATATTGAGATAATTTGCAGGTGTGTTTCATCCGGAAACCCGTCTGAGAAGCCTTGACACGCAGTGCCCCTATACTTATTTTTGAAATTGCTATTTGATGGAATTTAATATATTCAGGGGGGATGTCAAGATAATGATGGCCTTTTTCCAAAGGCCCCGATACAAAAGGATTTTTTCAGTTGTGGGCCGTCTACTCCAGCCCGTTTTTATAGGATAACCCAGGCCCGTGCGAGAGTGGCGAAATTGGTAGACGCACTGGACTTAGGATCCAGCTCTGGCAACAGAATGGGAGTTCGAGTCTCCCCTCTCGCACCATTTTAAAAGGTCGCGGCGCAGTCGGCCGGGGCGGGCCCGGACACCAAATGAGCGTGTAAGACCATAAAGGCCGGCAGCGGCCTTTAACTATTGGATTGGCTGGCACGGCCGGACGAATTTCACCAGTGTTGCCGCAAAGATGGCAACCCACGGAAAGGAAGAAAATGAAAGTAACCGTAGAAGATGTAAGCTCTGTCAAGAAAGTACTGCACTTTGAGATACCCGAGGACAAGGTTGTCGCGGAGTTGAACGACGCCTATAAGACACTCAAAAAGACCGCCAAAATAAAGGGCTTCCGTCCGGGCAAAGCCCCGCGCAATGTCCTGGAAAGAATGTTCAAAAAAGACGTGCACGCGGATGTCACGTCCAGACTGCTGCAGGAATCCTTTGTCGAAGCCATCCGCGAGAACGAGCTCAATATCGTGGGCAACCCCCAGATCGATCCCCCGGAACTGCAGGCCACCGGGCCTTATCGCTATGACGCCACGGTCGAGATTCCGCCGGTGATCGACGATTTTGATTTCAAGGGTATCAGCCTGGAAAAAACCATGTACACGGCCAGCGACGGCGAGGTGGACGGCCAGTTGGCCATGCTGCAGAAGAACCTGGCTGAAAAAAAGCCGATTGAAGAAGACCGTGCCCTCCAGGTAGATGACTTTGCCCTGATCGACTACGAAGGCTTCAAAGACGACCAGCCTTTCGAGGAAACCGCCAAGACCGAGAACTACACCCTCAAAATCGGCACCGCGCAGATTACCCCGGATTTCGATACGGCCCTGATCGGCGCCCAAAAAGGGGAAACCAAGGAATTCGCGGTTACATTTCCCGAGGATTATTTCAATGAGAAGCTCAAGGGGCTCGAAATCAATTTTACGGCGACTATCAATGACATCATGGAGGAGGTGCTGCCGGAGATCGACGATGAGTTGGCTAAAAAGTTGGGCCAATTCCAGACGCTCGATGAGCTGAAGGCCAAAATCCTGGAAAACCTCGAAGCCGGGTATGCCAAACGCTGTGAGCAGGAACTCAATGAGCAGATATTCAAGGCGCTTATCGAAAAAACCGAGTTCGAGCTGCCGGAAGCCATGGTCAACATCGAGTTGGAAGGGATCATCAACGAGGCGGCCCAGTCTTTTCAGCAACACGGGGTAGATATGGAACAAATGGGCATGACGCCTGACAGCCTCAGAGAAAAATATCGCGAGACGGCCGAAAACCAGGTGCGTCGCCATCTGCTGCTCAACAAGCTGGTTGAACAGGAGTCGCTTGAGCTTACTGACGATGATCTGGAAAACGCCTTCCAAGAGATGGCGGACACCTACAATCAGCCGGTGGAGGGCATCAAGGGCTTCTATTCCCAGAATCAGGAGAAACTCGACATATTCAAGCACACATTACTTGAAAAAAATGCATTGAAGCTTATAATTGATAACAGCGCCGTTACTGAAGTCCAACCCCAAACAGAGGAAAAAGACACGGCCGAAGGGTAACCAATTTGGCCGGATTGTACATGACTGCGGCGACCACCCAAGACCCGCCGCCAAGGGAGATATATCGTGCCACTAGTACCCATGGTCATTGAGCAGAGCAGCCGGGGCGAACGCGCCTACGACATCTATTCCCGGCTTTTGAGAGACCGGATCATTTTTCTGGGATCAGCCATAAACGATGAAATTGCCAACCTCCTGATAGCCCAACTGCTGTTTCTGGAATCGGAAGATCCCGAGAAGGATATCAATTTTTACATCAACTCCCCGGGTGGCATCGTGACTGCCGGGTTGGCCGTATACGACACCATGCAGTACATCAAACCGGACATCGCCACTGTCTGCATCGGGCAGGCTTCCAGCATGGGCGCGGTTTTGCTGGCGGCCGGTGCCGACGGTAAACGCTATGCCCTGCCCAACGCGCGTATCATGATCCACCAGCCTTTAGGCGGCAGCCAGGGCCAGGCGTCGGATATTGCTATCCAGGCCAAGGAGATCCTGCGCATCCGGGACAAGCTCAATGATATCATCGTGAGGCACACCGGGCAGCCGCTGGACAAAATCCAGAAAGACACCGACCGGGATTTTTTCATGTCCGGAGGGGAAGCCAAGGAGTACGGCTTGATTGACAACGTTATGGTTAACCGTGACGATCTTGAAAAGCTCAATGCGGCGGAGGATTCCAATGGCTAAAAAAGACAACGATAATGACAATCTGTTTTGTTCCTTCTGCGGTAAGAACCAGAAAGAGGTCAAGAAACTGATTGCCGGGCCGGCGGTTTACATCTGTGACGAGTGTATCCAGCTGTGCAGCGAAATTATCGAAGAAGAAAAAGAGCAGGAAGCTGAAATCCTGGAACAGTCCTACCTCCCGCGTGAAATAAAGGACATGCTGGACGACTATGTGATCGAACAGGACGATGCCAAGAAGATCCTGGCCGTGGCCGTATACAATCACTACAAACGGCTGCAGTCGTCGATCAGCAACGATGAGGTGGAAATCCAGAAAAGCAATATCCTGCTGATCGGACCAACCGGCTGCGGTAAGACGCTGCTGGCCCAGACACTGGCCCGGTTTTTAAACGTGCCGTTTACCATCGCTGATGCCACCAGCCTCACCGAGGCCGGTTACGTGGGGGAAGATGTCGAGAACATTATCCTGTCACTGCTGCAGAACGCCGACTACGACGTGGAACGGGCCAAGCGCGGAATTGTTTACATAGACGAGATTGACAAAATTGCCGGCAAATCCGACAATCCTTCCATCACACGGGATGTGTCCGGTGAGGGTGTCCAGCAGGCGCTTTTAAAGATCATCGAAGGGACCACAGCCAGTGTGCCGCCCAAAGGCGGGCGCAAACACCCCCAGCAGGATTTTGTAAAGGTGGACACGTCCAACATCCTGTTTATCTGCGGTGGGACCTTCAACGGCCTGCACAAGGTTATCCAGCGTCGGGTGAGTGCCAAGGTGATGGGCTTCGGTGCCGAAGTGCAGTCCCGTGACAAGAACACCGTGGGCGAATTGCTGCGGCAGCTCGAACCGGAAGACCTGATCAAATACGGTTTGATCCCGGAATTTTTAGGGCGCCTGCCAGTAGTGGCTACCCTGGATGAACTGAGCGAAGAAACCCTGATTCGCATCCTGCAGGAGCCCAAAAACGCTCTGGTCAAGCAGTTCCAGAAACTCTTTGAAATGGAGGGCGTGAACCTGCGGTTTACCGACAGTGCCCTTACCGCTGTTGCCAAAAAAGCGGTGGATCGCAAGTCCGGTGCCCGTGGGCTGCGGGCCATTATTGAAAAATGTATGCTGGAAATCATGTACGAGTTGCCGTCCATCGATGACGTGAAAGAGTGTGTCATCAGCGAAGAGGTTGTCCTCAATAGGGAGGACCCGATATTGCTGTATGAGCAAAAGAAGAAGAAAGCTTAGAATTGACTCTCAAGCCTCAAAGGCAATTCGTCTATTGAACCTGATGTAATAACTATTTGAGATCTACCCATGATTAACATGCCTAAATTATTTAAATCCGACCCCCCTGAGACCCTGGTTCTACCGCTGCTACCCCTGCGGGACATTGTCGTCTTCCCTTATATGGTGGCCCCCTTGTTTGTCGGGCGCCCCAAATCGATCAACGCCCTGGCTGAGGCCATGAACAATGAAAAACTGGTTTTCCTGGCGACCCAGAAGAACGCGGGTATCGATAATCCCAGTAAAAAAGATATTGCCACCACCGGAACCATCGGAAAGGTGCTGCAGCTTTTAAGGCTGCCGGACGGTACCGTCAAAGCCCTGGTGGAGGGGGGCGCGCGCGGAAAGATTACACGCTTCGTCGAGAATGAAGAGTTTTTCCAGGTAGAGCTGGAAGTACTTAAGGAACAGGCCATGAGTTCGTCCGAGGCCGCAACTCTAACCCGGGCGGTTGTCGACAGCTTCGAAGAATACGCCGAACGCAACAAGAATATTTCCAAGGATCTTTTAACCAGCATCGCGGCCATTGACGATCCCGGCAAGCTGGCGGATACGGTTGCGTCCCATTTTTCTTTTAAGATCGAAGACAAAATCCGGTTGCTTGAAACGGTGGATGTCAAAGAGCGCCTGCCCTTGCTGCTAAGCCTGATAAAGATCGAAATCGAAGTGTTCGAAATGGACCAGCGCATCAAAAACCGGGTCAAAGAGCAGATGGAAAAGACCCAGAAGAACTACTATCTCAATGAACAAATGCGGGCCATCAAAAAGGAGATGGGTTCGGACGAGGACGGCGGCGACGACCTCAAGGAATTGGAAGAACAAATAAAAGCCAAGAAGATGTCGGAAGAGGCCACTGAAAAAACCGACAAGGAGTTCAAAAAACTCAAGCTTATGGCGCCCATGTCGGCGGAGGCAACCGTGGTCCGCAACTACATCGAGTGGATTATCAGTCTGCCCTGGGAAGAAAAAAGCGAAATACTCGAAGACATCGATGAGGCCGAGAAGATCCTCAACGAAGACCACTACGGGTTGGAGAAGCCCAAAGAGCGCATCCTGGAATATCTGGCCGTGCAACTCCTAGTTAAAAAAGTACGCGGCCCGATTCTCTGCCTGGTGGGACCCCCCGGGGTGGGCAAGACCTCGCTGGCCAAATCGATTGCCCGGGCCACGGGACGTAAATACGTTCGTTTGAGTCTGGGTGGCGTGCGGGATGAAGCTGAAATCCGGGGCCACCGGAGGACTTACATCGGAGCTTTGCCCGGAAAGATCATTCAGTCTCTAAAAAAGGCCAAGGTCAACAATCCGGTCTTCTGCCTGGATGAAGTCGACAAGATGAGTATGGATTTTCGCGGTGACCCATCCGCGGCGCTGCTAGAGGTTTTGGATCCCGAACAGAATTTCAGCTTCAACGACCACTACCTGGATCTCGACTACGATCTGTCCGACATCCTGTTCGTGACCACGGCCAATACCTTGCCGGATATCCCGCTGCCCTTGCAGGACCGCATGGAAATCATCCGCCTGCCCGGCTACACGGAATATGAGAAGTACCAGATTGCCAAGAATTTCCTGCTGGCCAAACAGATTGAGATGAATGGCCTGTCGGACGCGGAGGTGAATTTTTCTAAAAACGCGGTCCTGACCATTATCCGGCGCTATACCCGTGAGGCCGGCGTCCGTAACCTGGAACGCGAGATTGCCTCCGTATGTCGCAAAATCGCCCGCGAACTCGTCAAGGACAAGGAGCAGAACGCTTTCAGGGTAACTGCCCGAACGATTCAAAAATTTCTGGGGCCGCCCCGCTTCAAACAGTCCCAGATTGAGGAAAAAGACCAGGTGGGTATGGTGAACGGGCTGGCCTGGACGCAAGTCGGCGGTGAGCTGTTGTGCATCGAAACTCTGGTCATGCCTGGCAAAGGCAAGCTCACCTTTACCGGTAAACTGGGAGATGTTATGAAGGAGTCCGCTGAAGCGGCGGTGAGTTATGTTCGCAGCCGGGCGGAAAGCCTGCGGATTGACAGCTCCTTTTACAAACACTACGACATTCATGTCCACGTACCGGAGGGGGCGATTCCTAAGGATGGTCCTTCCGCCGGGATCTCCATCTCCACCTCCATCGTGTCGGCGTTGACCCGTCGGCCGGTAACCCGTGATATTGCCATGACCGGCGAGATCACCCTCCGCGGTCGGGTCCTGGGTATCGGGGGACTTAAGGAAAAAATCATCGCCGCCCATCGCAGCGGTATCAAGAAGGTGCTGATTCCCAAGGAGAACGAAAAGGACCTAAAAGATATCCCGGCCAGCGTGGCCCGCCAGCTCGAGATCGTGCCGGTGCAGGACATGGACGAGGTCCTTACCCATGCCATCATCTGCGAGGAAGGGGACGTTATGTTCAAGGAAAATGACATCACCTTCGCATTGGCGCCGGAACAGCCGGAATCCCCCAGATCCCTGATTTAGCCGCCAGTAAATCACCAGAGCAAATTACCCGCCCGGCTTCTCGCTAAAACGAGAAGACCGGGCGTTTTTCATCCTAACCGGTCCTGGTTAAAGCACAGCGCCGGCCAGTAGTTCCAGGACTGGAATCCGCCGCCGGGACCAGTGGATAAAGGTACCTGATCAGTGGAGAAACGATAGATTTGGCTTGACAAGAAAAGCTTAAACTGGTAGCTAATTCGTCTCTTTCAGGCACGCCCTGAAGGGTCTTTGCCCGGGCGGGTAGCTCAGTTGGGAGAGCATCGGCCTTACAAGCCGAGGGTCACAGGTTCAAGCCCTGTTCCGCCCACCAATTAAAAAGCAGTACGGGGGTGTAGCTCAGTTTGGTTAGAGCGTCCCGTCAGTCCCTGACGGGAAGGTCGCTGGACAGAGTACCCCAAAAGCACAGCACGGGGGTGTAGCTCAGTTTGGTTAGAGCGCCGGCCTGTCACGCCGGAGGTCGCGAGTTCGAGTCTCGTCACTCCCGCCACCGAGTAGAATAGCCTGTTGGTTTGCCAACAGGCTTTTTTATTATGAGCTATCACGTTTATATCCTCCAGAGCGAAGTTGATGACTGTTATTACGTTGGTAGTACGCAGGATATAGAAGCACGACTAGTACGTCATAATCAGGGTCGATCAAAATACACCAGGGGCAAACGGCCCTGGAAACTGGTGTTCCGGGAAAGCCACCCGGACAGGTCCAGTGCAATCAAACGCGAAAAACAGATAAAATCGCCTAAGAGCCGTAAGTATATCAGGGGCTTGGTTCAAGCCTCCCGTCAATCCTGACGGGAAGGTCGCGAGTTCCCCGCTTGTGGCGGGACCTTGAGGCGAGCACTCCTCACTCCCGCCACCCAAAGAAAGCAGCTCGCTGGATCACCAGCGGGCTTTTTTCATTATGAGCGATCGCTCACGCTTACCTCCCCCTGATCAAACCGGCAAGGCTTTCCAGGTTTTCGGGTGCGATATTCTTGTTGCACTGAAAGAAATTTATTGCAATCCAGACAGTGCTCTCCGGGACGCTATTAGCTCGGATCAATCTTGCCCAATAAATAGCTGCCCGTAAGTATGGGCATCTGTATCGGCTGGCTAAAAACCTACCGGATGCCCTACATGCCGGCTTGGGCCCATGGCACAGGATTTGCTGGATTTTTGAGCTGTGCAGCAAATGTCCCTTTGAAGGACCCTAATCAAGATATGAAGGAGAGAACATGTCACTGGATCGAAACCCCTCATTCCTGGAATTGTTCATTGAAGTGACCAAAGCAATTACGGCCAGTCTTGCTCTGGACGAAGTCTTCAAGTTGATCACCCAAAAGATACCCGTCATCCTTGATGTGGATGCGGCCACTATCCGGCCGCTGAACCCGGCCAATAAAAAGTTGAACCTGGTGGCGGCCTATGGATTGAGTGAAGCCTATCTGAACCGGGGAGCGATCGATACGGAAGAGCCCGTTTTCAAGGCCCTCGAAGGCGAACCTCTGGCCATCGAGGATGCCGGCAATGACCCCCGCATCAAATATCGCGAAGAGACCCGGATCGAAGGCATCCAAACCATTTTGGTGGTGCCCATCCCTATTAGAGGGGAAATCAGGGGTGTGTTGCGGTTAATAAGCAAGCGTCCCAGGACATTCGTTCCGGATGAAATCAGGTTTGCCGCAACGATCGGCGAACAATGTGGCATCGCCATCGAGAATGCCAGGACATTTGAAGAACAACAGCAGCAGCTAACCTATTTTAAAGCGATCTGCCAAATTGTAAAAACCATCAATGCCACATTTGACTTGGATACTATCCTGCACCTAATTGTCACGCGCCTACCCGCGGTGATGGACTTGAAGGCGGCCACCATACGACTCATCGAGACGAAAAAGGGCACTTTGAAACTGAAGGCCGCCCACGGTCTGAGCCAGCGATACCTGGAACGCGGGCCCCTGGATGACGAACTGGCGACTTATTATGTCCGGGAGGGCGACCCGGTACTCATTCCAGATGCCCAAAAAGACATTCACACCATCTATCACCAAGAAGCCGAGTCCGAAGGAATCGGCAGTATCCTGGCAGTTCCCATATCCGTCCAGAACGAAATTATAGGGATTTTACGCCTGCTGACCGAAGAGATTCGTTATTTCTCGGATGCTGAAATCAATTTTGCCATGGCTGTCGCCGAACATGGTGGGCTTGCCATCCAGCGGGCCATAGACAAGGGCGCTGAAATTTAGAGGCTATCCTAAAAATGTCTTCATGTCGGGCGTAGCCTTTGGCGAAGCCTGATTGGCCCAATCCGCCAGAGGCGGATAAATCTTGGTCCCCGTTTCAGGGATTTGAACCGCCCGTTCGCTCTGCTCACTCGATGTATGCAGACTATAGCCTGCCCGTCTTGATTTCCGGTTCGGCTCTATACAGCCAATTGTATTTCCGGCTGTTCATCAGGTAGAGTATATTCAAGGGGTTGCAGCTCTGGATCCAATAGGTCTGATCCGAAGGGCCGGCCTCTAGAAGGCAAACGGAATTCGCGGGATTGGCGGAGAGGCGACTCGCCAAAACACAGCCGGCCGAGCCGCCACCGATAATGATGTAATCTGCCATTTTAGCGTACCTGCTTTAGATGTTTACCTAAAAAGGGAATATGGCTTTTGGATTTGCTGCATTTTTAGAGGTAGCAGTTTAGAGGTGCGGTCATGCACTGTCAAAGATTAAATTGCACCCAAAAGCGTTTGTCTGACGTATAGAGACCTTTGCGCTATTTCAGGTATTTGTCGTAAAAAAAAGAAAGCGGCCCCAGAAAGGGGCCGCCAGTGCTATTAGGATGGAGGTAAGAGGCAATTAATGCGCTCTTGATTATAGATTAAGGCCCCATACGGGGTTGTCAAGGCCGAACATTTTCAGGTGTCGGAAGTTTCGATATTGCTGATAATATCCTTGATGACCTCGTCCGGGAGTTCAACGATAAAAGAAAGCCCCATGTCTTTACTCTCGGTTCGGACCACGATGCCTTCCAGGTCAATACTCCGGCCGTTGGCCAGATCCAGGGAGCCGCGGACCCAGCCCTCCAGTTTCTTTTTATCCAGTTGGCTGAACTTGAGACCGCCCTTGGAAATATCCTTCACCTGGCACTCATACCCGACCGTGCGAAAGGTCGGTCGCGCTTCTGGCGGGCAGGCTACCCGCGGGTGCTTTCTCTTTTCCGGGCCCGGGTATGTTTCTTTTTCCATCGTCTCCTCCACGAAAAGCGCTAGCCAACAATATAGGTGCCGGTACCAACGGCGATCAAGGTATCTTCCTCGTTGTGCAATGCCATGCGCGTAACCGCAACTTTGCGACCGGAGCGCATGATATTGGCCGCGGCCGTAAAAACACCCCCCCGTCCCGGCCGGAGATAATCTACACGCAGGTCAATGGTTCCGACTTTGGAAAATTGATTCAGGACACTATCCACCGGACTCTATGCATCCGCTGGATAATGCCAGCGGTGGCAACCAACCCTCCGGTGGCATCCAGAACCGATGAGATGACACCGCCGTGCAGGGTTTTCTGGACCGGGTTGCCGATAAGGTCGGCATGCATGCTGAATTCGGTCTTGACTTTTTCCAGGCTGATTGATTTGATTTTTAAACCAATAAGCCTATTGAAGGGCAGATCATTTTCATACAGACGCTTTAGAAAATCGAGCAGCTCTTGCTCTTTACCGGCGGTCGTGTGCATAGATCTTCATCCTCCGGGGTTGCCGACGGGCAACCAGTTCCAACGCAGGCCAATTTCAGTTGACAACGTTTGATCGGATACATGCTCAGGCAGGTTGGGTACTAGTTAGATAGCGTGCCCGGAGTCATTTTTCAAGATTTCTGAAGGCGGGGTCCCACACAACGGGTTGCGACCAGCTGACGGGCAACAGTGCTCCGGCACGCTGTTCGCTTAATTTGAAAAAAATTTCAGTTTCACTTAAAAATAACGGTGATTTTACTTGACCGGCCGTTTCGTATGCTGTATCGGTGCGCCAAACAATCCACCATCAATGGAGGCGAGCTATGTCAGATATAATGCAAATTGTAAAAGACAAGGATCCTCAGGAAAGAGAGTTTCACCAGGCCGTTAGTGAGGTGATGGAATCCATCAAACCGGTTCTGGATCAGAACCCGGTCTACCGCAAGGCGAATATCCCGGCTCGTCTGGTGGAACCGGAACGCGTCATCCTGTTTCGGGTACCATGGATGGATGACGGCGGCGACGTGCACGTCAACCGCGGTTTTCGAATTGAAATGAACAGCGCCATTGGACCCTATAAGGGCGGGTTGCGGTTTCATCCCTCGGTCAACCTGGGGATTTTGAAATTTCTGGCCTTCGAACAGGTGTTTAAAAATGCCCTCACCACACTGCCCATGGGCGGTGGCAAAGGTGGCTCGGATTTCGATCCAAAAGGCAAGTCGGATGCGGAGGTCATGCGATTCTGCCAGGGCTTCATGTGCGAGCTTTTCCGCCATATCGGACCGGATACGGATGTGCCGGCCGGTGACATCGGTGTGGGTGCCCGTGAAATCGGCTACCTTTTTGGTATGTACAAAAAGCTGCGCAACGAGTTTACCGGCGTCTTGACCGGCAAGAGTCTCAACTGGGGCGGCAGCCTTATCCGGCCGGAGGCTACCGGTTACGGGGCCGTCTATTTTGCAGCCGAGATGCTGGCGACCCGCAACGAATCGCTGGAAGGCAAGACCTGCCTGGTCTCAGGGTCGGGCAATGTTGCCCAGTATACCACTGAAAAACTCCTTGAACTGGGTGCCAAAGTGGTCACCCTTTCCGATTCAACCGGATATATCTTTGATGAAAGCGGGATTACCCGTGAAAAGCTGGATTATGTGATGATGTTGAAAAATGTCCGCCGGGGTCGGATCAAGGAGTACGCTGAAAAATACCCGGAAGCGGTCTACACCGATCTGGATGCAGCCGCGGAATTCAATCCGCTCTGGAATCATAAAGCCGATTGTGCTTTCCCCAGCGCCACCCAGAACGAAATCAACGGCAAGGACGCCCAGAATCTGATCGATAAAGGTGTCTACGTGGTATCCGAGGGGGCCAATATGCCCACCGTTCCGGAAGGCGTGGACCTTTTTATAGACAAAAAGATTCTTTACGGCCCGGGCAAGGCTGCCAATGCCGGCGGGGTTTCAGTCTCCGGCCTGGAAATGAGCCAGAACAGCATGCGCTATGCCTGGTCGCGGGAAGAAGTAGATACCAAGCTCAAATCCATTATGAACAGTATTCACGGCACCTGTCTAGAAGCTGCCGAGCAGTATGGCACGCCGGGCAACTACGTAAACGGCGCCAATATTGCCGGATTCGTGAAGGTGGTGGATGCTATGATGGACCAGGGGCTGGTTTAGAAGCCACCTTAAAAAAGTCTTTTGGTCCAATATCGGCGTTAGTGCGAATTTTTAATCCTCGAAATACCTGATGTATTCCTCCGGTTAAAAACTCGCAGCTGCCTTGATCTTGAACCAAAATCCAAATTTTAAGCTGGCTTCTGTAAACAGGGTAAAGAAGGATAGGTAAACGCAGGGCAACCTGTCTTACGCCCCTTGCTCTTCAGGGAAAAAGTATCTAAAAGATTATAAGTAAACATAAAAGCCGCAGGGTCCCTTTAAAAGATCCTGCGGTTTTTTGTTTTTGGGGCGGTTACAAATTCGCGCAGGGCTGCGTAGGGCTTGGCGCCTTCCATCCTGTGGCCGTCCACGTGAAAAGTGGGTACGACCTGGATACCTAGCTGCCCGCTGCGCTGCCAGTCCGCATCGACCGCTTGGTGGAAACGGCCGGATTCAATTATACCGGCGGCCTCTTGGCCCGGAAGGCCGGCTGCAGTTGCAATATCAGCCAATACATCGAGCTGAGCAATGTTGCGGCCATCGGCAAAATAGGCAGCAAAGGCGGCCTGGTGGAACAGGTCGCCCCGTCCTTCCGATTCGGCCCACTTGCCCAATTCCTGGGCCCGGCGACTGTTATACGTATGGGGGCGATCGCCGAATGGCAGCTCCAACCCGTCCGCTGTTTTCTTCAAGTGGGCCAGCATGCGCGGGATGTCCATACCCCGACCGGCAAAAAGGTCTTCCAGGGTCCGACCTTCCAATGGGGTTTCCGGATGCAGGGGGAAGGCCGTCCACGTTATGTCTACTTCGACCTCGGATTTCAGTTTTTCAATACTCCCGGTAATGAAATAGCACCACGGTCAGATGTAGTCGGAAAAGATTTCCAGGCGGTAAGGCGTCGGCATGTTTTCTCCTAGATTGGTTACGGCAACGTCACTAGACATACTGCGTTTCTAACCAACATGGAGATGAATCAATGTTTGTCAAGAATCCTGCTGGCCAGGACGGTCTTGCATTCGCTTTTATTGCTGGGTAGTAGATAATTTTAATGCCAAGCCTATGAATACCAGGCTGGCTACCCGGTTCATGACGATCTGGGTTCTATCGGAACGGGCCAGAATACTGCCCAGAGCGCCCGCCAGCAGGGCGATGCTGCCGAATACCAGGATCGTGGAGATGATGAAGACGCCTCCCAGCAGGATCATTTGCAGTGTCAGGGAACCCCTGGCGGGGTCGGCGAATTGCGGCAGGAAGGCCAGGAAGAATATCGATACTTTGGGATTGGTGACATTCATGATAATTCCCCGGCGGTAGAGTTTGCCAGGGCTCAAACCAACCCCGGAGCCGGAATTGATCTTGGTCGCCCCGGCCCGCCAGGCGCCCCAGGCCAGGTAAAGCAGGTACCCGGCGCCCAGGAGTTTGAGAGCCGTGAAGGCCAGGGCGGACGCCTGAAATATAACCGCCACGCCGAAGGCGACCGCCGTGGTATGCACGATGAGTCCGGTGCATAAACCCAAGGTGACCAGCAGGCCCGACAGTTTGCCATGCAGGGCGGATTGGGTTAAGACAAAAATGTTGTCCGGTCCCGGTGCCAGGGCCAACAGCACGGAGGCCATGAAGAAGGCGGCCAGGGTTTCAATCGATATCATTTGTTAAATTGCCCCAATTCTATATCTATCTGGTCCACTGTGATTTCCGGTCAGCGGCCATCTTTGCGCCGGACCGTGACGGATTCTCCGCCGATCCCCCAATTGTCCGTGTCTACCTCATCGATGACCACCACCGTCGTGGCCGGATTCTTGCCCAATTCATCGGCCAAAAGCTTGGTAACGCCCTTGATCAGGGCAGCCTTTTTTTCTGCCGTTACCCCTTCATTGGTAATTTTAATGTTTACATAAGGCATGGATTTACCTCTTTAAGTTGATTAGGTTGAAGGCTGAATGCCGTTAGGCGGGGCGCTATCCAGTGATTGAGGCTGGGATTGGTCGTTAAAATTCCTTCAGTCTAAACAGCTTCGGCCTAAATAGCTGTAGTTAATCAGTCTCCTGTGGTCTTCAGCGGGTCCCGACGCAGACTTTCAATGCGTTCCTTCGAACTGACGACTTCCGTGATGCGGATACCGTACTTTTCATTTTCAACGATGACCTCGCCACGGGCGATCAGGGTGTCATTGGCCAGTACATCCAGCGGTTCACCCTCCAAGTTCTTGTGGACAAGGGTGGAACCGGTGCTCAGGCTCAACAGGTCTTCAATCTTCATTTTGGTGCGCCCGAGCTCCACCGACAGTTGCAGGGGGATATCCATCAATACCTGCAGTTGGTCATCCGGAATTTTTTTGGCTTCTTTGGGTTCTTCGGCCCCCCTTTTTTGAGCGGCTTTGCCCGCAGGGGCTTCCTTACCCTCGGTGGCCGGCTCAGTATCGGTAGTCTCCACGGCGGTGTCCGTTTCGATCGGTTCATCAACTACTTCGACCATGTCGTCGATTTTGACGCAGACCTCCACGAATATTTCGTGCCGCCGCAGCTTGAACGCGTAACGTTCCGTACGGTCCATATGGGCGGTTTCGATGGTAAAGTCGGTGCCGGTAGTTATATGCGGCGGTGAAATCTTGCAACCCAGGCCAGAATCATTGAAGGCTGCTTTCAGGTTGCCGGCGGTAATATTGGTGACTTCACCAATAACATCTTTGACCTCTTCTTCATCGTCAATTTCACCCGGTTCCATGCCCAGGATGGCAGACGTCATCAGACGGGCGAATTCGGTGCTGACCATGAACTGGAGGCTGCCGGTCACTTCTCCGGCAAAACTGATTTCGCCCATGGTTTTTTCCATCTTCAGATCACTGGGACCTTCGGTATCGGACATTTCGACGTCCATGCCGAGCATGACATCAAACAATTCGATAACCGTGTCCCCGGTCGATTCGATGATATCGAGCCGGGAAAATTTGCTGATATCAACCGCGGTGAGCTTGGCGCGGGCCTCGGGGGCCACGTGGTCGGCGGCTTTGACGGCCAGTTCCACATAAAGGACCTGGTCTTCAAACCTAAAGCCAAACTTGTCGTAGCGATCCATGTTCAGGGTTTCAATTTCGAAGTCATCCCCGCTGGTGATGGACGGCGTCGAAATTACGCACTGCAACCCAACGTCCTCAAACCCTGATTTCAGGTTGCCGCCTACAATATTACACACTTCGCGGACGACATCCTTGATTTCTTCCTCCTCTTCGATGTCCTCCGGTTCCATACCCAGCATGGCGGCGGTCACGATTCGGGAGGCTTCGTCGCTGAGTTGGATGTCAATGTTTCCGATGACTTCACCGGCAAAACTCAGGGTGCCGATGATACAGCGCCCATCCAGGGGGAGGACATCTTGCTCATCAAAAGGCGTGGCCTCCATGTCCAGCATTGTATCGAACAATTCGGCTACCGAGGTGGCGATGGATTCTTTTATGTCAAATGTGCCGGATTCAGCCATGGTTAAATGATTTTCTATTAAAAATAGTCTCTTATAGGCCTATAACGTACTTTCAGCGCCTGTTTCTGTCAAGCGAATAGGGCGATTTTAATAAAAATTAGTCGGCGGTGCAATCGTCGGCAGGTTGTATTTTGCAAAGCGGCCAAGTTGGTCGTTCGGATGCTCTGAAGCTGCACGCTTCTGGTGCTGACCAGCGCACGCGTCCGGTCGTTGCCCTGGCGATGGGAATCGTGGTGCTCATATCCAAATCTATGCAAGGGATCAACCACGCAATGTCGCGTTTAAGATCTGCCGTATATATGGCGAATTTGAAAGGTTGGACCGACTGTGCAGGTGGCGGGCCTCAGGAGGAGAGGCCGCTCACCCGCACAGCAGGTTTGGGGGAAACTGGGTCCAGGGGCAGGGCATGACTACTTGACCCCGGCGTGCAAAGTGTCCAGCAGCAGGCGGCCGGGTTTTTTGTCTTTCATCCAACTGGTCAATTTTTCAAGCGCCTGCAGATCCTTCTGGCTCATATCCACCACCCCGATGTCGGCCTGGTCTTGGCGCGGCGCCTTTCCGGAACGTGCATCAATGGTTTTGCGGCCGGCAACATAATCCTGGAGCTTGGCATGGTCGGCGGCGTCGATTTCAGCTACCCCGATGTTTACGGAAGCCGTTACCGGCGAACTGGTGACGGCTGTGGATTCAACTCCGGCCACGCGGTTGCGGATATCGATGTCATCCGATTTGTCGATGGCCACGGGGCCGATGTTGACCATTTCGGCGGCGGCGATGCCGGCTGTGGATACGATCAGTAAAACACTTGCAATGATGATGATGGCTCGTTTCATGGTACCCTCCTTTGTCGGGTTGTTTTTTATGAATATGAACTTACGTTCATGTTTAACTACACAATATGAACCCGGGTTCATATTGTCAAGCGAAAATATGAACTTTTTTTCAGGTTTGTTGACAGGAAGGCCCGGGTATGCTATGAATGGCAATAATTAATGGGGGTTAGCAATGGCCACGGAAGAAATTAAAACAAGAGTGCCACAGCAAAAAAGGGGAATTGAAACCCGGAATCGCATCCTGGAGGCCGCCAGGACCCTTTTTTCGCGTGATGGCTACAATGGTACCAATGCCAAAGAGATCACCGCCGAAGCCGGCGTTTCCGTGGGTAGCTTCTATGCCTATTTCAAGGACAAGAAAGAGATCTTCATGGAGCTTACCCATGGCCAAATGAAACAGGAGATCATAGCTATGTTGGATCAAAGGCAGGATCTGCCTTTAGAAAAGATCGGCAAGAAGGAAACGATAAGGCAAATGATTCAACTAATTGCGGACATCCACAACAAAGATCCGGAACTGCACCGCGAAATCGAGGCGATGAAATACAATGACCCCGACATCCTGGCTTTTGATCAAGAACTGAACGACCACTTCAACAAGCGCTTCATCATTTTTCTGGAACATTTTGGAGACCGTCTGCGCATTACCGATCTGGAAGCTGCGGCCAAAATCATCTCCTGTTCGGTGCAGGAGACGATTCATTCAGTGCGGCTGTTCGATTCGCCTATAGGCGAGAAGCGGCTGATTGATGCATTGGCGGAGATGATACATCGGTATCTATTTAAATAGAAACCCTTTTAAAAATTCCCTGCGAACTTAATCTCTGCGTTGGGCCAAAAAATTGAATCCTCGAAATATTCGCAATATTTACCACGCAAGGCACTGGCTTCGCTGGCGCCTCCGGTTAAATTCCTTTCCCGCCGCACCTTAAACCCGCATGAAATCTTTTAAAGGGTTTTGCGTCGAATACATTCCCTGGTTAAAGCGGCACACCCCGCTCGTCCCAGCCTCTGAGTTTGTAATAATCCTGCAGCATGTAATTCAGGTCATCTGCGCTGATGGCCTGCCCGGTGGTTAGCGCGTTCTTATACAATCGGTCGGGGAGTTTATCCTCGGCGGTATCAAGTCCTTCCCGGAGATTGAACCGGCGGATCAGGGTCGTAATGTTTCCGGCGATCTGTTCGAGATTGGCCCGGGACGTGTCCAGACCGGTGAGGGCCGCGATCATCGTCTCCATTTCTTCCCAGGGATAAATGTCGCGGTAGAACCGGCACAGCACCAGGCAGTCGAAAAGGGTATGACGGTCTTCAAAATCGATATATAGAGCGGCTTTGCCAACAATCTCTTCCGGTTCAATGGTGCCGGTCAACTCAGCCCGCAAAATAGTGCCGCGCATGTGGCAGGCGCCCCGGCTGGCGGTGGCGTAGGCCAGCCCCATGCCTTTCAGGGCGCGCGGATCGTAGCCGGCCGGTTCGAGTCCTTTTACATGGATGGCAATATCCTCGAGACCCCATTCAGCCGCCGCCGGGACGATACCCCGGGCCAAGGTGTCGCCGATCCCCTCGCGGGCGGCAATCTGCCTTAGCAGATCAGCGATAGCATCCGTCTGACCGTAATCGATGGCAAGATCGATTTTTTTACGCCGGGCCGCCTCGATGGCCAGACCGCACAGGTTGCCCGCCGACATGGTGTCCATCCCGAGCCGGTCGCACAGGTCGTTCAGCCAGGCTATCTCGCGAATGTCGTCGACGCAGCACAACCCTCCAAATGCATAGATGGTTTCATATTCCGGCCCCTCGATGGAAAGCCCCGCATGGCGTCCGGTTTCGACCCGGGTCATACGGGTGCAAGCCACGTAGCAGTTGGCACAGGCCTTGGGATCGACCCGGCACTGCTCGTGCAGGGCCTCGGCGCTGATGTTCTCGATTGAGTCCGGCGGTTGATGGGACCAATACCGGTACGGGAAAGCCCCCACACTGTGGGCCAGCCGCACCATGGCGGATGTCCCTTTAGATTTGTAGCCGATCACCGCCGGATGATCGGTTGTGCGGGCACGGGTTGATTTGATGAAGGCGCGGACCTCATCGGGCTGGTGGGAATCCCGCCGGCGATCACCGGCGAACAGGATTGCCTTGAGGTTCTTGGCGCCCATCACGGCCCCAGTGCCGGCCCGGCCGGCGCTGCGCCAGCGATCATTTTTAATGAGGGCAAATGCGACCCGGTTTTCACCGGCCGGCCCAATGGAGACCACCCCCTGCTGCTTCCAGCGATCCTCCCCAAAACGCTTGTGGACGGCATCCTGGGTAGCGTAGTTATCCTGCCCCCACAGGTCGTCAGCCGGGTGTATGACCGCTCCATCAGGTGTGACGACCAGGACGGCCGGCTGTTCGCTTCGGCCATTGATCATAATGGCATCGTATCCGGTAGCTGCCACGGCCAGCGGGACCTTGCCGCCGGAATAGGATTCCGCATAGAGGCCGGTCAGTGGTGATTTGGTAAAAACACCATAGCGGCTGGAACCCCAGATACCGGTGCCGGTGGCCGGGCCGGTCGCAAAAATCAGCCGATTTTCGGCATCCAGCGGGTCGATGCCGGGCGGGTTGTGTTCGGACAGCAGCCAGGTCGCCAGGCCGCGGCCGCCAAGCCAGGCGGCATATATCTTTTTGGGCGGGGTGATGATCCGGGTGCCCCCGGTATTCAAGTCGATGGCCAGAATCTGTCCATAGTTGCCATACATGCGGTACCTCCCGGGGAAGTGGGATGAAGTTGCTAGTTTTGTGTCCACAAATAAGGATCAAAACTATTGACCGTTAAATCTCAGATTCAAGGGACAACTAAATTCGAAATACGAAGCACGAATATCGAAACAAATCTAAAATTCAAATGTCTTAATGACCAAAACCGAAACCTGGTAGCAATAACAACAGGTGTTGTTTGAGTTTTTTGGTCATTCTGATTTGCTTTATTGTTTCAAATTTCGATATTCGGATTTCGAATTTTTAAAGTGCTCAAGATTGCCATTTCGGCAGGATTATTCTGTAAGAAACTTATCGGACACAACACTAGTTTTAATCGTTGGAATCAGTATCCGTCTTTTTAACCGCTTTTTCCAGGGCGGCACTGTGCACGTTGCCCGCAAAATGGACCGGGCTTTTACCGTGAATCGGATCCCAGCTGGCCGGGTCGGCTGAGCAGTAAAACTGAGGTTCGAGGCCCATGCGGACAATGGCCTCTGCAGTTTCCAACCCGATCATTTTTTTGGCGGCCTGCCAGGTAGCCCCGCAGGGTGCGCCCCTCAAGACGTCAATATCCGTGATGATGCCGTTTTCTACCTTAACCGAAAACTCGGGGGCTCCGAACTGTTCACTGTAATGACCGAGACGAACCTGCCTCGAAAGGCCGCATCAGGTGGGTGGGGTAATGACCAGGCCGTCGCGGGACTTTTTGCCGGAGGCCACGACCGGGATGCCCAGTTGCGTGCACAGGGCACCCAGATCCACGGATAGGTCGGGGTGTCCGATAAAATCCAGTACGAGGTCGGCTTCGATATGATCAGGCAGAAATTCGGAGGCATCGTCGATGACCGGGGGCAGGGGTGTGTCGATGTCCACAGTCTCCACGATAAACCGGTCCTGTCCATATTCGCGGATCCCCTTAACCTTGGCCGCACCGCTTTGGTTTTGTTGGAAAATGATAATCTTCTGTTTGGAAGTCATATGTTCAATTACCTTTGTGCGTTAATCCCAGATCAAGCCGACTACTAGAGGCTATCTCAAAAATAGGATTTTGGTTCAAGGTCAAGGCGGCCGCGAGGTTCCCCAGCGCTGCTGGATTTCCCTCTGTTTGAATCCTCAGTTGTGGGTCACAACCGGAGGAATACTCAAGTATTTCGAGGATAGCGCTTACGGTTGCGCCTGACGGCTTGAAAACCGGCACTCCGTGCCGAAACCGAGCGCCCAACACAGAGATTGGGCCAAAAGACATTTTTGAGACAGCCTCTAATCGTCATTCAGGTCAGCCAACTGACGGTCGAATTCAGCTTCCAGGGAGTCGAATTCCTGACTGATGATTTCCAGATCGGCATAGAGCTTGTCGATTTCTCCCTGGCATTCATGCAGGGCTCGGGACAGGCTGCCGATTTTCTTACCGTCCTGGCGCCGGGAGGCTTCCAGCAGGCGTTGGTTCAACTCCGCCAGGCTGTTTTCGTCCCGGGCGATGGCCTCTTCGGTACGCTCCATCTTCTGCTTCAGCGGTTTCAGGGCCCGGCTCTTGGCGTTGATAATCCGAGAGCGTTCCCGTTTCAGTGCCTTTCGATTGGCCGCCGGTCGGCGACTGTCCACCGTCTCCACGGGTGCCGCCGTTTCTTCGCAGGCCCAACCGTCACGTTCGAGAAAGTCGCTGTAGGTCCCCTCGAACACCGTCACCGTTTCTTCCTGAAATACGATCAGACGCCGGGCAATCGAGTGCAGAAACATTTCATTATGGGTCACCATTATGACCGCCCCCTCGAAATTGTCAATGGCGGCCAGCATGGCGTCGCAAGAATCCATGTCCAGGTGATTGCTCGGTTCGTCCAGTAAAAGTAGATTGACCGGCGTTACCAGCAGTTTGCCGAGCATGACCCGGCTCTTTTCCCCTCCGGAGAGGACGCTGATTTTCTTCAAGGCATCGTCTCCGGAAAACATCATGGCCCCGCAGATATTGCGGGCCAGCTGCCGGTCGGTGTCCGGATGGGTGTAGAGAATTTCGTCTTCCACGGTGTTGCTGTCCACCAAGGTCTGCACGTTGGTTTGCTCGAAGAATCCCGGGACGACATTGGGGTTGTAGGTGATGTTGCCCGAGCTGGGCGCCAGCAGACCGGCGATCAGCTTGAGCAGGGTCGTTTTACCCCTTCCATTTTTGCCGATGACGCAGATGCGGTTGCCCTTGTTGACGGTAAAGGACAAGCCGGGAATCAAGCGTTCAGTATCCTCCCGGTAGCGAAAATCAAGGGTGTCGACGGTCATGACGTGCTTAGGGGCAAAGGGGGCGCTTTTAAACACAAAGTCGAGGGTCTGGACCGCTTCCAGTTTGTCCTTCTTTTCCATTTTGCCCAGGGTCTTGATGCGGGACTGGACCATGTTGGCCAGGCGGGCCTTGGCCCGGAACCGGGTGATGAACAGCTCGATTTCTTTGCGCTTTTTTTCATCGTTGACCCTGGTTTTCTCGTAGATCTCTTCCTCTTGGGCCAACTGGTTATAATACTTTTGGGTGTCACCGGCGATTTTCCGAATTTTGCGGCGGTGGATGCCGGCCACGTGGGTTACCAAGCCGTCCATGAAGCCACGGTCGTGGGTGATAAGCAGGACCTCGTGGGGCCAATTGTTGAGAAACCGCGTGATCCAGCGAATAGAGGTGATGTCCAAGTAGTTCGTCGGTTCGTCGAGCAGCAGCAGGTCGGGCTCGGCCACCAGCACTTTGGCCAGGTTAAGCCGCACTTGATATCCGCCGGAAAACTCTCCGGGGGGGCGCTGCATGTCAGCGGGTGTGAAACCCAGGCCGGCCAGGATTTTTTCCACCTTCCAGGCTTGATCCTTTTCCGCCGCGGGCAGTCCCAGCATGCCTTCTTTTAAAATTGTATCTTGCGAAAAAGACAAGTGCTGTCGGACGTGGCCGATGCGATAGTTCTTGGGTATGACGACGGCGCCTTCATCAGGCTGCTCTGCGCCTATGATCATCTTCAGCAAGGTGGTTTTGCCGTGGCCGTTGCGCCCTACCAGCCCCACCCGTTCGCGGGTATTGATGCGGACGCTGACCCGATCGAGCAGCACCCGATCACCGAAACTCTTGGAAAGGTTGTCAATACTGATCATGCTGATGGTGTATAGAGTAACCGTATGCGGGTGTCAACGAAAGAACCGGGACACGCGGCGGTTGTTACGAAGAGCGGGCAGGCGCCGGCGGACCCAGGCTAGGCCGGCGATTCCGAGGGCGCGATGCAAGGCCAGGCCCAGGGGAAGAAACGCCTGCACCAGGGGCGTCAGGTAACAGATGCGTATGAGATCGGCATACAGCTGTTGGATGGTGGGGGCTTCCAGCAAGATGGTGTTCCCAGCCCTTTTCAGGCGCCAACGCACCGCCACCCGGCGGGCAGCTGCGGCGCCGTCACGAAGGCGGATTTCAGCGTAAAACGGGCCGCGGGGACAAAAGGGTTGCGGGGGTACGGGATTTTCAAGAGCGTCTACCGCGGTTCGGGCCAGGGAACGCCGCAGGGCCTGCACTTTCGGCGGAGCCTGCGGCGTTGGTTTGGGGATGGCAAAGGTGCTGATGCCGGGCACGGCCTCCCGAGCCTGATCGCAGGCCACGGAGCAGCCGGAGAAGAAAAGCGGCCGAATCCCATACGGCGCCAGGACAGCACTGAAAAGTTCCATTTCCGACAGGGACTGGCCATTGACCGTCAGCCGGGTAATCCGGGAGGTGAGGGTGTGGGCCAGGAAACCGTTGGTGCCGGAGGCGGCGTGCAGACCGACAAACAATACCGCAGCGGCCCCGTCCGGGCAGCCAATTCCGGGCACCGTACCGCGGCGGTAGCCCTGGATCAGCTTTGCCCGGGAATCGATCAACTCCGGGATCAGATTGTAGCCGGTGCGGTGGAAGTCGTGGATGGTGATACGCGGAACACCGGCTTTGAAAAGGGCGGTCGTCACCGCTTGGACGTCCTGCGTCATAGCCAGGCAGGCGGCCGGCCAGCCCGGGGTTAAAAAGGCGGAGGCCGCGTAGTCCGGGCACCCCGTACTGCCTTCGATGTCGGCGATGATAAGGAGGTGTTTAAACATGCATAGAATCGATGCCCCCACCAAGAAAACCAAAACCATTGCATCGCGCTGAGACGCAGAGGCGCAGGGAAAACCAAAACAAAAAATTATGGCGCACTTCGTGCGGGAGACATCTTAGCCTCTGATTGGTTTTGGGGTTGACCGGCGCAGCCGGACCAAAATTAAGGTTTTCACTGCGTCTTTGCGTCTCTGCGCGAGAACAAGCTTTTAGATTTTGATTTTTTTGAGAGAAGGGACCCAAACCAAGCCCGATGTATCGCGACAAAGCACAAAGAAAGCCTAAATTAGATTTAGAATTTCTATCCATTTTAGCCGGTGTGGAATATCCGCGGGACTCGGGCGGTGATTGACGAGACGATTTCGTAGTTAATGGTGCCCAGCACGCCGGCTATCTCATCAGCAGATATGATTTCATCGCCCTGGCGGCCAAGAGCCACGACTTCATCGCCGGTGCGAATGCCTTCTATGTGGCCCACATCGAGCATGGTGAGGTCCATACACACCCGGCCGGCAATGGGAGCCCGCTGTCCCCGGGCCAGCATGGTGCCCCGGGAACTCAGCAGGCGGCTGTAGCCGTCGGCATAGCCCAAAGGGACGGTGGCTATGGTCGTGGCGGCCGGTGCCCGGTACGTCATGCCATAGCTGACACAGAAACCGGCGGGGACCTTTTTTACATGCACCAGGCGTGTTTTCAGGGACATGGCCGGTCGCGTGGCCAGGTGATCCAGGTTAACTTCGGCCGAAGGACTGAGCCCGTAGAGGGCAATACCGGCGCGTACCATGTCCAGGTGGCTTTGCGGATGCGCAACAATTGCGGCGCTATTGGCGGCATGCCGAATCCTGAACTCCAGACCGGCCTTTTTCAAAGCATCGATATAGTCGCAAAACAGGTCAAATTGCTTTTCCGTATAGGTGGTATCGCGACTGTCCGCGGCTGCAAAGTGAGTGAAAATACCCTCCAGGTCCAACCCCGGCAGTTCGGCAATCCGACCGGCGAGCTTAACTCGGCTGGGATCCAAGCCCGTTACTTTTTCGCCGCGCGGGCGCAGGCCGAGACGCCCCATGCCGGTATCGGTTTTGAGATGGGAGACGATCTGGCTTCCGGCGGCCACGGCTGTATCCGAGATAGCCGTGGCTGTATTCAGGTCGAAAACGGTGAGGACCAGATCATGTTCCAGGGCCAGGGAGGCAAACTCGGGCGGCGTGTAGTTCATGATCAGGATCTTGCCGTCGATCCCGGCTTTTCTGAGGGCCACTGCCTCATGGACCCGAGCCACGCCCAACCAATCGGCCCCACTGACCAGCGCCTGCCGGGCCACTTCCACGGCGCCGTGCCCGTAGGCGTTGGCTTTTACGACGGCCATAAACAGGGCTCCCGGGGACGTCACCTTTTTGAGTTCTTGAATATTGGTCGTGATCGCGTCGAGATCAATGTCAGCCCGAACCAATGACGTATCCAAAATGCGGACCTCACTCTTGAAAATGAAAAACCTCGTAAAAAGCCTGAGAAAGCTTTTTACGAGGTTTCCTGAACAAAATCAAATGATTTGTCCGATAATATCGTTGCGGGTTTTAGGAGCCGTAATAAATGACTAAAGGAGCGTGTCTATATCCGTATACTCCATATCGAAGGCATCGGCGACGCCTTTATAGGTCACTTTGCCGTTGATCACATTGGCCCCCAGCTTGATTTCGTTGTTTTCCTGCATGGCTTTTTTCCAACCCTTGTTGGCGATTTCCACTGCGTAGGGCAGGGTTGCATTGGTCAGAGCCAAGGCGCTGGTTTTGGCTACCGCGCCGGGCATGTTGGCCACGCAATAGTGGATGACATCGTCTACAACGTAGGTGGGATCACCATGGGTGGTGGCCTTGCTGGTTTCAAAGCAGCCACCCTGGTCAATGGCCACGTCCACGAGCACGGAGCCTTTTTTCATGGTGGGCAGCATGTCCCGCGTTACCAGGTGGGGGGCTTTGGCACCGGGAATCAGAACCGCCCCAACCACGACATCGGATTTTTTGACCAGTTCGCGGATGGTGGCCGGGCTGGACATCATCGGAACGCAGTTGGCCGGCATCACGTCACTCAGGTAACGCAGGCGGTCCAGGTTCATATCCAGCAGGTAGACCTGGGCGCCCAGGCCGCAGGCCATTTTAGCGGCATGGGTTCCCACGACACCACCGCCGATGACCGTCACGACCCCCGGTTCCACGCCGGGCACGCCGCCGAGCAGGACCCCCTGACCGCCCTGGGCCATTTCGAGGTATTTGGCGCCCTGTTGAATAGCCATGCGGCCGGCGACTTCACTCATGGGCGTAAGCAGGGGCAGGCTGCCGTCGGCTTTTTGAATGGTTTCATACGCAATGTTGATGGAGTCGCTCTTGATCAGGGCCCGGGTAAGTTCCTCGGCGGCAGCCAGATGCAGATAGGTGAATACGATCTGGTCCTTGCGAATCAGGTCGTACTCAGCCGGCAGGGGCTCTTTTACGTGCATGACCATGTCGGCTTTTTCAAAGACCTCGGCCGGGGTGGCGATCAGTTCGGCCCCGGCGGCGGTGTAATGTTCGTTTGTGAAGCCACTGCCGGTGCCGGCATTTTCTTCGACCAAAACGGTGTGCCCATTCTGCCGCATGACCTCTACGCCGGCCGGTGTCATGCAGACGCGATTTTCCTCAGCTTTAATCTCTTTTAGAATTCCGACAATCATGATTGCCTCCTTATTTAGCGATGCTTTAAATTGGGTTGCCTGTTTCAAATCCAGGTAAAGATAGGCGTATCATTCACCAACCGTCAGGTTGATATCCACGAGTTTGTCCCGAACACCTTTGGGCAGCAGGATCCATTTGCGTTTGGACTTCATGACGACAAACGTTTCGCTGGATTTAATTCCCCCGACTTTATAAAGTTTTTCAGAAAGAAAGCGGTGCAGTCCCACCATGCCCTCCACCGAGATGACTTCCACGATGATATCGTACTGGCCGGTGACGACACAGGCCCAAACGACCTGGTCCAGGGCGGATATCTCTTCCAGCTTGGTGTCCAGCTGGTAGGTATCCAGTCGGATGCCTACAAAGGCCGTGGTCAGACCGCGGGTTTTGTAACCGTCTATCAGCCCGGCTATTTTCAAAACAGCTGCATCGGTAAGTGCTTTGAGTCGGGAGCGGACGGTGGGGCTGGTGATGTTAAGATGCTCCCCGATCTTGCCGGCCTGCAGGCGACCGTCTTCGCTGAGCCTGCTGATTAGTTGTTTGTCAATAGCGTCGATTTGTTTTTTGGTCATATCAAGATACCGATGGCTTTTGGTTGCATTACCCAAAACGCTGGGATGCACAGACCCTCAAAGGCAAGCTCTTTGAGCTGTACGAAGATGCCATTCGAAAGTATGATGCGAACGCTGTGAAGACCGAAGAAGCAATGAAAGAATTACGAGGCCCATATTGTCATAATGAAAATATTTTGTCAATTAATTTTTCAAATAATAAAATTAATGCCCCAATATTTTCATTATGTGGGTTTATGATGGTGGCTCACTCACGTTCCGCGTAGAGGATGTGAGCCTGATAGGAGCTGCGCACAAACGGTCCGCTGGCGACTTGTTCGAAGCCGGCATCGAGGGCCTTCTGTTTCCAGCGGTCGAATTGCTCGGGTTCAATGTATTTTTCTACGGGCAGATGATCTTTGGTGGGCTGCAGGTATTGTCCCAGGGTCAGCATTTTGCAGCCGACCGTCAACAGGTCGCTCAGTGCTCTTTCGATTTCATCCTCTGTTTCGCCCAGTCCGAGCATCAACCCGGATTTGGTGGGAATGGTCGGCGCCAGGCGGGCCGCTGTCTTTAAGAGTTTAAGCGAGCGGGCGTAGACCGCTTCCGGACGAACCACCCGGTAGAGGCGCGACACGGTTTCGAGGTTGTGGTTCAGGATATCCGGCTTGGCGGCCAAAACCTCTTCGAGCGCCGACTGGCTGCCGCCGAAATCGGGTACCAGGACCTCGACCTTTACGTTCTGAATGCGGCGGCGCAATTCGGTGATGGTACCTGCGAAGACCGATGCCCCGCCGTCAAGCAGGTCATCCCGGGTCACCGAGGTTACCACCACATATTTGAGCTCAAGAGCGGCGGCGGCTTCAGCCACCCGTAACGGTTCCTCCTGGTCGAGACTGCCGTCGGGGCCGTGGGCCACGGCACAAAAACCGCAGGTCCGGGTGCATCGGTCGCCAAGAATCAGAAACGTCGCGGTTTTATGGGAAAAGCACTCCCACTGGTTGGGGCATTTGGCCTCCTGGCAAACCGTATGCAGGGCCCCTTTTTTGATCATCGCCCGCACATTTTCATAGGCCGGGCCGGTGGGGAGACGTTTGCGCAGCCAGGCTGGTTTGGCTTGTCGTTTTTTGGAGGTTACCTTCAATTCAAGTAATACCTTTTGTTCTATTTGGTTAGAATGTCAAGAGGGTCCAAGGGTTCAAGGGGTCAAGGGTCCAAGGGTTCAAGGATTCAAGGGTCCAAGTGTTTTTGTTCTCGGGTTTTTGTTTTCACTCGGCCCCTCGAACCCTTGGCCCCTCGAACCCTAATGAATCGCATCCAATCACACGTAAATCATATTCCCAAAGCTAGGCTGTCTGGGTAGCCGTATCAACCCACTCTATATTAAAAACCGCCGCCATGTGGGCGGCCAGCTGCTCGCGAACCCGGGCAACCGTTGCGTCGGCGGCCCCGGCTTCCGCCAGCGAGATGATGCCCACATCAGGCAACCCACACGGGTTGATCCAGCCGAAAGGGGTCAAGTCGGTGACCACATTTAGCGCCAGACCATGCAGGGTGATGCCCCTTTTTACGGCGATGCCGATGCTTCCGAGTTTATTGTTTCCAACCCAGATACCCCGGTTTTTCGTATTGCGCTTAGCGTGTATGTACCAATCGCCGGCGGTTCGTAGCATGATTTCCTCGAGACGGTCAACGTAGTCCGCCACACCCAGGCCGGTCGCCTTGAGGTTGATAATCGGGTAGACCACCAACTGGCCGGGGCCATGATAGGTGATGTTGCCGCCGCGTTCAGTTTGGAAGACCGCAACGCCGTGTTTGTCCAGAAACTCGTCGGAAACCGTCAGGTTTTCACGGCCACCGCGTTTTCCCAGGGTGAAGACCGGGGAATGTTCAAGAAAAAGGACTATCCCGGCCTTATCTTCAGACCGGACTTTAGCAGCCAGACGGTATTGCAGGTCTAGGGCTTCGCCATACGGAATGATCGCCAGGTCTCTGCGGGTCCACCGGTTGTGAGGCGCCAGTTTTTCAGGTGTTTCTATCTGTCCGGAGATTGCGGTTGGCATACGGTCAAACGGCCATTAACAGGCCCTGTCAGATTAAATTATTTCGATTTTAAATATGAATGCCACTCTGGGCACAGTGAGCCGACTATGCTACTGGGGCGCAGTCGGCTCACCTCAATGCACTTCGAAATGACGGATAACTATATTGTCATACGTTAATAATTGGCCAGGCGATGCGCAACGCTAACCGCGCAGACATGGCTTTCTCGCCGCCAGCGTCTCATCCAGACGCTTGACCTTGGTGTTTACGGGTGCAGCGCGCAGGGCATCCGGATTTTCCCGGGCCTCGGCGGCTATTGCTTTGAGCGTGTCGATAAAGCGGTCGATATCCTCCTTGCATTCCGACTCCGTGGGCTCGATCATCAGGGCGCCGGGCACCACCAGGGGAAAGTAGATTGTCGGGGGGTGTACCCCGTTGTCGATCAGGCGTTTGGCGATATCCAGCGTCGACACGTTGAAGGTTTCTTGTTTGGCATCATTAAACACGCATTCATGCATGCAGGGCCGGTCGTAGGGCAGATGGAACGTGTCTTTCAGGCTCTCCTTGATGTAGTTGGCATTCAAAACGGCATACTGACTGACCTTCTTGAGATCGGCTCCCAGGCTGCGAATATAACTGTAAGCCCGGACCAGGATGCCAAAGTTCCCGTAAAAGGCGTGGATCTTACCGATTGAGTCGGGGAAATCATGGGAGAGGGCATACTGCCCGTCTTGCTCTACTACCCGTGGTACCGGCAGGAATCTTTCCAGCTGTTCCGTGACGCAGACCGGACCGCTGCCCGGACCACCACCGCCGTGCGGTGTAGAGAATGATTTATGCAGGTTCAGGTGCAGGACATCCACGCCCGTGCAGCCGACGTTGACGATGCCCATGATGGCATTCATGTTGGCGCCGTCACCATATACGAGCCCGCCCTTGTTGTGCACGATGTCGGCTACCTCGCCGATATGGTCTTCGAACAGCCCCAGGGTATTGGGATTGGTCACCATGATACCGGCCGTATCTTCATCCATGACCGCGGCGATATCCGCCGGGTCCAGGATACCCTCCGCATTGGATTTGACCGGGATGGATTTATAGCCACACAGCGCCGCACTGGCCGGGTTGGTGCCGTGGGCGGTGTCCGGAATCAGAACCTTGGTACGGGGCTTGCCCAGGCTTTGATGATAGGCATGAAAAATCATCATGCCGGTCAGCTCGCCGTGTGAGCCGGCCGCGGGCTGCAATGAGACCGCCGGAAAGCCGGTCACTTCGGCCAGGTATTGCTGCAGTTGAGCATACAGCTTCAAAGCCCCCTGGCTGAGCTCGGTTGGCAGCAGAGGATGCGCATTGGCGAACCCGGGCAGGGCGGCCTGGCGCTCATTGGTTTTGGGATTGTATTTCATGGTGCACGATCCTAAAGGATACATGCCTGTGTCGACTCCGAAATTCCAGGTGGACAGGCGCGTGTAGTGACGGACCACGTCAAGCTCGCCCAGATCAGGGAAGTTTGGCCCATCACCGACCAGTTCACTGTCCATTTCGGCACCCGGTACATCGCTTTTGGGTATGGACATGCCCATGCGGCCCGAGGACCCTTTTTCCCATAAGAGCGGTTCGTTGAGGATCAGTCCGGTGGTTCCAATGGGTTCTTTCATGGCTGCACCTCCTTGATCAGTTCATCCAGGTCCTCTTTGGAAGCGGTCTCCGTGGCGCACAGCAGGTAACTGCCGGCTAAATCCGGATACCACGGCGCCAGAGGGACACCGGCTACGATTTTTTTCTCCAGCAGCTGCCGGTAGGTGGTGTCGAACCCGTCGGGGAAGGTCACCACGAACTCATTGAAAGTCGGCGCGGTAAAGGGGCTGGTAAGACCGGCCTGGGCCAGTCCGTTTTTCAGATACTGGGCCTTGTCGTGGTTCAGCCGGGCCAGCTTGCGGATGCCGGTACCCCCCAAGGAAGCCATGTACATGGCGGACATCGTGGCGCACAGGCCCTGGTTGGAGCAGATGTTCGATGTGGCCTTCTCACGGCGGATATGCTGTTCCCGGGTTGCCAGGGTCAGGACAAACCCGCGCTTGCTGTCCCGGTCCACGGTCTGCCCGATGAGTCGGCCGGGCATGGAACGCAGGCACTTTTTCGTGGCGGCAAACATGCCCAGCCCCGGTCCCCCGTAAGAGCGCGGGATGCCGAAACTCTGGCCTTCACCGCAGGCCACGTCGGCGCCGAGGCTGCCAGGGTTCTTGAGCAGGCCGTATGCCAGGGGCTCGCTGAAAGCCACGATGAACAGGGGCTTGGGGTCTGTATGGACCTTGGACGCCAGTGTTTTAAGATCTTCCACACAGCCAAAGAAATTGGGGGACTGCACGGCGACACCGGCCAGTTCTTCCAAGTTTGTCAGGCCGGAAAGATCCGTGCGGCCGTCCGCCGCATAAGGCAGTTCGATGATCTCGTATCCGGTTGGTGCCAGATAGGTTTTGACGACTGCGCGGTACAGCGGGTTGATGGCGGTCGAAACAGCGACCTTTTTCCGGCGGGACACCCGAATGGACATCAGCAGGGCTTCCGCCAGCCCCGACGCACCATCATACATGGAGGCATTGGCCACATCCATGCCGAGCAGGGCGGTCACCAGAGTCTGGTATTCGTAGATGGCCTGGAGCGTACCCTGGCTGATTTCCGGCTGATAGGGGGTATAGGCCGTGAAGAACTCGCCCCGCAGAATCAACTGACGGATGGTTTCGGGAATATAGTGGTCATAGCTGCCCGCGCCCAGGTACACCTTGTACTCTGGGGTGACGGCCATATCGGCGGCCAGGGCGTCCATGTGGTGGTTGAGTTCCCACTCGGACAGCGGCGCGGGCAGATTGAGCGGTTCCGCTCGCCAGCAGTCTTTGGGAATGGTGGCGAACAGGCCGTCAAGACTATCGGCGCCAACCACCTTGAGCATGGCTTGAATGTCTTGTGCGGTATGGGGTAAGTAGCGCATGGTGTTATCCTTTCAGAACCTCAAGGTAACCGTCCTTGTCCATGAGGGCCTCGGTTTCGGATGCATTCGAGACCTTGATCTCGACCATCCAGCCTTCTCCGTAGGGATCATTGTTAACCAGTTCGGGAGCGTCTTCCAAAGCTTCGTTGATGGCGGTCACTTCGCCGCCCACCGGCATATACAGCTCGGATACGGCCTTGACCGACTCCAGGGTGCCGAATTCGTCGCCTTTGGCAAAGTTGTCGCCCACGCCGGGCAGCTCCACGAAAACGATGTCACCCAACTGGTCCTGGGCATAATCGCTGATGCCGATTTTGGCGGTATCGCCGGCCAGATTCACCCACTCATGATCTTCAGCGTATTTCAAGTCTTCCGGTAAATTGAGTTCATTCAACTCTTTCATTTGGTTCCTCCTTTTTTATATCGTTGCAATGAAATGGGTTTTGTCTTTGTTTTTTACTCCTCCCCCTCGACGGGGGAGGTTGGGTGGGGGTGCTGTTCGGGCAATTTCGGTACAGCCTAAAAAGGGCTCTGTGCGTCCAGTCACCCTCCCCCAGCCCCTCCCGTCAAGGGAGGGGAGGTTGTTTTTTACAACATGTCCTTCAAGGGCCGGCGAGCAGTGCGATCCGGCCGGATATCGTCGACGATCATGGCTTTGAGTTTACGGCGTTTGTCCTGCAGGTAAATGAGGGTTCCGGCCGGCAGGTCGGCGGAGACTTTAACAAATCCGCAGCACAGGCCTTTGGCCTTGAACCCCTCTGGTTTGTCCGGGCTGGCCAGGGAAAAGATACGCTCCTGGTGCCGCCCGATCCCCATATCCGTGGCGCAGGTCAATACCGTACCAAGGGGTCGGCCGGCTTCATCGAGGACCTCGGTTTCCGCCGGGTCGGCCACCTTGCGCAGGTCAAAGCCGGCAAAGGGGCGGGTATAATCGGTATCCCCGGCTGCCAACAGGGCCTGGCTGCCCAAAAATGTCTTGGTGAAGGCGGTCTGACCGGCGTCCCAGGGGAGGGCAAACGGCCAGGGGTTGTTGCGAAAAGGCCAGGGACCAATATCCTGATGGCTCAAAGGCAGGACGGCCCCGGCCCGCAAAGAGTCCCGGGCGGCTAAACCGCAGGGAACAACCCCGAAGTCCTCACCGGCAGCCAGAAGCGCCTTCCAGAGAGCAACCGTTTCTCCAGCCGAGACAAAGAGTTCGAATCCGAATTCACCGGTGTAACCGGTGCGCGACACCAGGACGGGGACGCCACTTTTTAGTTGAGCCAGCGGATCAAATTCAGCCATGCTCTCGAAATAGCCTTTAAAGGCAAAATAGGGCAGTTTTTGGAAGACCCTTACGGGATCGGCCAGTACCCGGGAGAGAATTCTAGCAGCTGCCGGGCCCTGGATGTCGATTTTACCAAGCTGATCGGTCATGTCCGTGATCCGTATCGTTTCCGGGGTGCCGGCCTGGCCGTTCAGATGGGCGGCGATGCCGGCGCCCATGCCGGCATTGACCACGATCATGTAGTGCTCGGGGGCCACCTGGAAAATAATGGCATCATCGATGACATGGCCTTTATCGTCCAGGAAGACGCCATACACGCAGCGTCCGGGCGACAGGGGCGCCTTGGCAGGTCCAATGCATCCCGCCAGGTTGCTGGTGAAAGTGGCCTGCAGCAGGTCTAAGGCACCGGGGCCCTGGGCGAGGACAACCGCCATGTGGCTGGTATCGAAAAGGCCGGCCGTGGTCAGCACGGCCAGGTGTTCGGCCTTGGCGCCGGCACCGTACCACATGGGCATGTCATATTCTCCGAATATGGCCATGTTGGCACCCTGGCCGTTGTGCCAATCATGCAGTTGGGTAGTTTTCATCAGGTTCTCCCTGGTGGTTGGGTGCGCGTTTGATGCATCCGGACGCGACTACAGAATATACGGCACCTTGATGTTGTACCCTTTGTAAATGACAAAGGTTTCGACCGATCGGACATCTTTGATCTTGACCGCCTCTTCGGTGTAGAATTCCAGGAGGCCGAAACCTTCCTTCAGCAATACAACCAGGATCAGGTCGAACCGGCCGGTGACCACGCTGACACTGACAACGCCTTTTAATTTACTGAACTCCGCGCCCTTCTTGACCAGGTTCATGGATTTCAGTTTAACGCCGATCATGACCAGGCGGTGACCTTTCAGGGCTTCGGGATCCACCAGGCCGGAAATCTCCAGGACGCCTTTTTGTTTGAGTTTTCGGACCCGGCTACGCACCGTGTTTTCCGAAAGTGAAAGATCTTCGGCAATTTTCTTGTAGGAAGCCCGTCCGTCCCGGAGGTGCTTGATGATTTCTATGCTGCTGTCATCGATTTTCATTTCCGGCATCCTATTTGTGCGGGTGACGCTGCATCCCGCGTTAGCATTCGGCGTGTTAAGGAAGGAGCAGGGCAGTTCAGGCTGATCGCTTGTGAAGCCCGAAAGTTCGATTTATTAATTCAATTGAAACCACAAGGCCTAAAGGTTTATGGGTAGGCTGTTCGCCTGGCGTTTACTGCGGCACAATAACCTTCCACTAAATTATATTGACGAAATTGTCAATAAAATTATGTCAATTTGATGATTACATCAAAAACATATTTGTTTTTAGATGAAAATATAAATTAATGCCCTAATTCGATAAGGGGATAAGACGAATGGGCCTAAAAACAGCGATTCCAGGCGCCGGCCCGGGTAGGTGTGTGGCCGCCGTCTGGGCGGCCCATGGATGAAGCTGTTTTGACCAGGACCGGGATAGGTGCCAGTCCCATTTTTCTGCCCACCAGCAGCCAACGAAAAGTCCGTCGGCGTCCGATTGGAAACGGATGGTTTTGCAGGGCAGCTCCTGTTGCGAATGATGATTGGGTGCTTATCCTATGAGCTAAATGCAAAGTGTCTTTTTGTCCGGCATAGCCACGGGGCGGCGACGGATTGGCCCAATCCTCAACTTCGTTCAAGCTACGCCTGATAGACTTCGTTGAGCCCCCGCCTTGCTTGCCAGTCAGGCGAAGCTTCCAGCAAAAAACGGAAGATCGCAGAGCGTAGACGGGATCTTGTCGAAGATCCCGCGCCTTTCAGCGGGGAACCAAAATCCTATTTTTGAGATAGCGTCTGATAGTCAACCCGACCGGAAATGCCTGGTCGTGTGGGTGCGTTATAAAACTGAAGCGCGCTCCGCAAATAAGACGTAAATACATTTTTTCCGTCGCCCAAATCACCGGCCATTCAAAATGGAGACATCCGATGACCAGAGATCTGCAAACCGCTTACCACGAGATGCGCAAACTGCGGGGACCCGATTATAAGCCGCGGACCCATCACCTGGATGCCGACGGCTGGGCCCGCTATACCAATCGCCTGTTTCTCGAGAGCAGTCCCTATTTGCTACAGCATGCTCACAATCCGGTGGACTGGCATCCCTGGGGGGAAGAAGCTTTTCAAAAAGCCCGCGAGAAGAACTTACCGATCTTGGTGAGTATCGGATATGCCACCTGCCACTGGTGCCACGTGATGGAAGCCGAGTCCTTCGAAGATGAAGAGATTGCCCGGACGATCAATGCCAATTTTGTACCGATTAAAATTGATCGGGAGGAGCGTCCCGACGTAGATTCGATCTACATGCAGGCTGTCCAGGCCATGGGATTGGGGGGCGGATGGCCGTTGAATGTCTGGCTAACCCCGGACCTGAAACCATTTTTCGGCGGCACCTATTTCCCGGCCCGGGATGGAGATCGCCCCGGGGCCACTGGGTTTCTTTCGGTTCTCAAGGCGCTCAAGGCCTATTACGACGACAACCGGGGTAAGGTAGATGAAACCGCGCGGGCACTTGCCACTCACCTGACGGCGTTGAATAAAACACCTGCTGATGGGGTTTTGCCGAAGGAAGCTTTGCTGAATGAGGCCGTGGCTTTGTTTCGCCGGATATATGACCCGGTCAACGGCGGCGTGGGCGGTGCCCCCAAGTTTCCCAGCAGCCTGCCGGTTCGTCTGCTGCTGCGTTACTATCGGCGTTCGGGCGACGCTGCGATCCTGGATATGGCCGTCAAAACCCTGGACAAGATGGCGGCCGGCGGCATGTACGACCATATCGGCGGCGGTTTCCACCGGTATTCTACCGACGCGACCTGGCTGGTGCCGCACTTTGAAAAGATGCTGTACGACAATGCACTATTGGTACCGGCCTATCTGGAAGCGTATCAGGTGACCCGCAATCCGCATTTTAAGCAGGTGCCCCAGCAGGTTCTCGATTATGTGCTCAAAGAGATGCGGGCACCGGGAGGGGCCTTTTACGCTGCCACGGACGCAGACAGTATCGGCCCCACCGGTGAACCCGACGAGGGATACTTTTTTACCTGGACACCGGAAGAGGTGCGAGCCCTGTTGGACCCAGAATCCGCCAAGGCCGTGATGGCCTATTTTGCCATGAGCGACCAGGGAAATTTTGAAGGACGCAATGTGCTGCACACGCCGCAATCGCCCGAAACAGTGGCGCAAAAACTGGGACTCGCAGTCGAGTCATTCACCTCCGTCATCGACCGGGCCAGAGAAACATTGTGGGAAGCCCGCTGCCAGCGGAACCAGCCGCTACGCGACGAAAAGGTGCTGGCCGCCTGGAACGGATTGATGATTTCGGCCCTGGCCCGGGCCGGTTTCGTGCTGGACCGCCCCGACTATACCGCCGCGGCCAGCGAAGCCGCCCAGTTTATCCTGGACAACCTTTTAGACGGTGAACGGCTGCACCGGTCGTGGACCGCGGGCCGGCTGGGCAGTCACGGATTCTTGGAAGACTACGCCTTTATGACGGCTGCGTTTATCGATCTGTACGAGGCCACTTTTGATCTTGGCTGGCTGGGCCATGCGTGTGACTTTGAGGACCTGACCGCCAGTTTGTTTGGCGATGAGCAGGGCGGCGGTTTCTTTAACAGCCCGCATCAGCACAGCGAATTGATCGTCAGGGAAAAAGGGGCCCAAGACAATGCTCTGCCGTCCGGAAATTCCGTTGCCGCGGCCAACCTGTTAAAGCTGGGTGCGTACACCGGACAGGCCAACTATGGCCGACGAGCCGAATCTCTTTTCAAGGCCTTTAGCGACAGCTTGATGCAGAACCCGGCTGCATATTCGGAAATGCTCCTAGCGGTTGAAGCCTATCTGGACGATAGAGTGGAAATCGTCATTGCCGCTGAGCCCGGTTGTGAGCAAATGACGGCGGAATTGCTGGAGGTACTGCGCAACACCTTCTTGCCCAACCAGGTTGTCTTCGTTGGCGATAGTACCGCAATTCAGCAGGCAGGCCACCGGATTCCCCTTTTATCCGGTAAAACTACCGTGGACCACCAGTCCACTGTTTATGTATGTGGCCGCAATGGCTGCCGCCAGCCGGTTTTTACGCCAGCACAGGTTGTAGAGGCGATATCAGCCGAACCTCTCCTCCCAAAGGAAAGTTGAGGCACTACCGGGCATGGCTTTGTTCACGGGCCCGCAAACCTGTTCAAACGGTTTCCGCTTGACCCCTGGCGGCACTTTGGCTACTTTTGAAGAGACGCTGAACGCATCCATCCTGACAGACTACCTGAGATTCCGAAACTATTGCAGTCGCGCCAATCCGTGGTCGTCCGCCGCCGCCTGATCGGCGCCATTCTTATAGCCGGGGGAACGTATGGTATCAGCCTTTCAACCGGAACTTCGCAAGTACCATGTCCTGGTCGTCGATGATGACCGGAGTGTTTTGCGGATGTTGCAGACATTGTTCGACAATGAAGGGTTGCTCTGCACAACCGTTGAAAGCGGGTCCCAGGCCCTGGCGTGCACGGAGAAGCTTCAGGTAGATGTGGTCCTCACCGACTTGCGCATGCCGGATTTAAACGGTCTCGAGTTGCTGGAGAGAATCAGGGCTGAATCGGATACGGATGTCATGATTATGACCGGTCACAGCGGGGATGTAACTTTCGAGGAGATAATCGAGAAGGGGGCGCTTGATTTCATCCATAAACCCATCGAGACGCGTGAATTGCTGCTGCGCCTCAAACGGATCTTGAAAGAGCGTCGTAACCGGGAGGAGCGGCGCTGGATGGAAGAGCAGCTCATTGCGACCAATCGCCTGATCAAAAAAAGTGAAGAGCGCTACCGCGCCTTGTTCGACAACAGCCCGGTGGCAACCGTGGTGGTGGATCATCAGGCCCGCATTATCAGTTTCAATCAAGCCCGGGACAACACCGGCGGCCGGACGCCCAAACCGGGAGATGTCATGTACCGCGACTTTGCCGGTGAACACGAAATCGATATGTATGCCGAGTTGCTGGACTGTATCCGCACGGGTGTGGCCAAGGAGTTTCCCCAGCAAAAGTACCGCGAGAAATATCTCAACATTCGCATGTCGCCTTTTTTTGCCGGCGCGATCATCACGTCCCACAATGTGACCCAGCTCAAGAAGTCGGAACTGCAGATCCGGTCTCTGACCCAGGATCTGCTCAAGGCCCAGGAATTAGAGCGCCAGCGGATTGCCCGGGAATTGCATGACAACGTGGCCCAGAATCTGGGGGCTCTCAAATTGGCGTTTGAAACGCTATTTGACGGCCAGCCGGATGTGTCTGCCGATATTCGGCGGCAGGTCGCCGATTTTTCCGGACAATTGAGTGACGCTATTTCCAAGGTCCGCAGCATGTCCTACAATATGCAGCCGTTGAGCCTGGAGCAGCTGGGGCTGGCGCATGCCGTGGACAGCTTCTGCGATGATTATCAGCAGGTCAACGAATTGTCAGTGGACTGCAGTTATGCGGGTTTCGAAAAATTGATCCTGGATTTCGAGACCCAGATCAACGTCTACCGGTTCGTGCAGGAGGCCATGAACAACGTAAGCAAGCATGCCGCGGCTGATAACATCAAGGTCCGGCTGATTGTCTCCCACCCGGACCTGATCGTTCGCATAGAAGACGATGGCAAAGGCTTTGACGTGCAAAACCGCATGGCTGAAGCCCTGGATGCAAAACGGATGGGATTGCGCAGCATGCAGGAGCGGATCAACCTTCTCAACGGGCATTTTGAGATTCAATCCCAAACCAATCGGGGAACCAGGATCGTGGCCCGCATCCCGGTCACTTGAGATGTCATCCAAGGTGTGATGGTAAGATACAACAAGGGCGCGGACGACATTGGATAATCCGTGCCGTTTCGTTTATTAGTATAACTGAGGATTAATGGTCGTAGTCCTTGGCTGGCTATCGCCCTTGGGCACTTAAAAACATGAAAGGGGTTCCACTAATTGTATATTTCTTCCTTAACAGCCAGACCTATCTGAGAAATAGTAAATGGCTTTTTAACAAATTTACCGGCACCTAGTTTCTGAGCTTCAGCGACTTCTTTAGTTTCCGCGAATCCGCTTACTAAAATGGCTTTTTGCTTGGGGTGTAGCCCTACTATTTCCTTATACGTCTCTTTGCCACCCATGCCTGGTTCCATAATCATATCAAGAAGTACTAAATCTACCGAATGATCTTTTAAGTAATTGATACCATCTTCGCCACTTTTCACACTGATTGTTTTATAGCCTAATTTCTCTAGCATTTCTGATGATATGCCTAGTTGGGATTCAATATCATCGATAATAAGAATTGTTTCACCTTTACCTGTTAGTTCTTCCAAGGCTGTAATTTCATCGTCATCAACAATCTCTTCCCTGGTTGCTGGGAAAAACAACTCAAATGTGGTCCCATTTCCATTGCTAACCACATCAATATACCCTTTGTGATCCTGAACAATATTCCATACGACAGCAAGTCCTAAACCAGTTCCACTGCGCCCCATCACCTTTTTAGTGTAAAAGGGCTCAAACACACGCTCTAGATCACCAGGCGGAATACCGGGGCCATCATCAGCGACTGATAAAATAGTATATTCACCTTCATCTATATGATCGTACTTTCTTTGCATTTTATCTATATATCGGTTTGTAGTTGTAATTATGACATTACCCTGGCTAGTAATTGCCTCAGATGCATTAGAGACCAGGTTCATAATTACTTTTCTAACATGAATTGAAGAGCCTTTCAGGTTAAGTAAATTAGAATCAAGTTTGGTTTTGACAGACACTGCCGGATGAAACTGGGCAAGCTTTTCAAACTCGGGAGATTCCAAATAACCAATAATCTGCTCGTTTAAGCTAAGAGGCTCTTTAGAAATAGCAACACCCCTTGCTACAGTTAGCAGATCCTGTACGATGGCGGACGCCCTAAGCCCAGATATCCTTATCGTCTCAATAGGTTTTCTTAGCTCACTTTCATCCGGCAAATTTAGTAAAAGCAGTTCCGGATAACTGACGATACCGGACAAAACATTGTTCAGATCGTGTGCTACGCCCCCCGCTAAAAGGCCAAGCGATTCCATCTTCTGGGACCTTATAAGCTTTTCCTCACTCAACCTAAGAGCTTCAGTGGCTTCAGATAGCTTCCTGAAATTTTCGGCTTCTTTTTTTAGGGCGGCCTCCTTTTGCTGTTTGCCAACTATGATTATTCCGACAATTACAAATAAGAGCACCATGACAACTGCCAGGATGAATGTTTTACGCGTCTGAGCTTTAATAGGCGTTAAAATTTCAGAATAGTCCATAGATACAGCAATTGACCATATTTGATTGCCAAGTATTGCTGGAGTATAAGCTGTGAGTTCTTTAGTATGCATGCCAACATTATTGACACGCCGTCCCGAATTGAAAATTCCGCCACCTTCTTCGCCACTAACCATCCGATTTAAAATATCTGTGATATCTGATTTAACAGAGGTCTCCCTTTCTTTTCCTACTAAATGTTTAACAGGCTTCCCTATGTAATCTCGGTTTGGATGCAATATAATCCTTTGATCAAGTCCCACTGCCCATGCATATCCATCATTGCCAATCTTTAAATGCTCAAAAAATTTCTTATGTAGTGTGTCCACATATGTTAATGCCCTTAGAATTCCGACAAGCTGACCATTAGCAATTATCGGCTCTAAAACGGTGAAGCAGGGCTTTCCCGAATCACTAAAAAACAATTCACTTACAAATGGTTTGTGTGTTTTTAGAACAGTTGCTACACCGGGTTTTTTAGAAAAATCTTTTCCTACTCTGTTTTTATGGGGATACCTGTGAGTAACAATTCCTTCGGGGGATATGATGTAGAAGCCTCCAATTTCGCCGTCCAGCTCTTTATACCTTACCTCTAGTTGAGAATAGTCTGTGTTTGGATCAATCTCGATGAGAAGTGGATCTGTCGCAAAAGACTTCAATAGATTTTGCTGCATCGTAATGAATTCTGCCAAACTTCTTGAGGTCGATTTAGCCGTCATCAGCAACTGCTGTTGTGATTGGTCTACAAATATCTTTTGATAATCTTTCTGCGTTAAGATGGTCATGTTTAAAATTAATAGGATTGCTCCCGTAAAAACACTTATGACTATCGATACTTTGATATATTTCCAAATTGATTCCATTTTATTACCAGTTAATGCGTCTCATCTTCAGCAAGCCCCAAAGTCGGCCGATACAAAACCGTCCGGACTTTCGGTATAATTATTGTTTATAATTGCATTATCGAAAAATGCATTCTTTAGGCCTTAGTGACTATAGGTTATATATATTGATAGTTACCTATTCATCGGCAAAAATTGATTAATCTTGAGGTGCTAGAATCAAAAGGCACTGATATAGTAAGATATTGGGAAATAAATATTAAATCAATAGCTTGAATCGTGCTTACAGGGGGCCGTCCAATGGTAGGTCTAAACTGTTGAGAGGATATTTTTTTGGTAGTATTAGCTTACCACTAATTGTTATTATTCCATAATCTTTAGTGGAAGCAGCGGAAAAGATAGTGATCCATATCATTCCGAACCTCTATGGATAAGTCATTATCCGTAAAGGGTTTGGAAATGTAATTGATATCTTGACCACAGACTTTTACCAACAGTGCTCGCTTGATACTTTTCCAATTAAATGGCGGAATGATTTTGGTATTTTGCGGTGTCAATGAAATCATTGACTGCCGACAATGAGGAGGTCTGTCGGTGGCCTGCCGCGGCGACTGGTTTTGAAACGGATTCTACAAACGCCTTGGGCTCACTTTTTGGCTCTTTTTCCCATAACACGGTAGTTAAATTCGTAGCTCAGGGCGCCGCTCCACTGTTCATCAAAGACACCCTTGTACCGGGTGCCTTCCACCGGTCCAACCGGTTTGCCGTAGGTGTAAAACCAGTTCACGATGGGGCCACCGGAAAAGCCCAGCGCAATCCAATAGTAGCCGGGCTTGAGGATGGTGGGCCCTTTTTTAAATTGGAAATCGACCCACCGATAACCCGGCCGCATGGAGATGCTGCTCAGTTCAACCAGGTCGCTGGCATCGATCTGCCGGCCTGGTTTCATATTCTCGTCCGCCATCAGGTTGATCCAGAGCATGCCATCCCCGCCGAAGTTGTGCAGCGCCAGGGAAATTTTCTCCAGGAGGATCGGTTCTTTTAACAGGAAGACCTGAGCGTACTGGGTGGCCCGGCCGGTGACATACTCGGCGCTCTCCACCAGGAAGCTGCGCGTAATCTGCTGCGGGGAGCCTTTTTTCAGCCCTTCACCCGGGAAGGCGAAATCCACATTGATAGGGAACGACAGGTTTCCAAAAATGTAAGGCAGGAAAAACCGCATCCCTTTGAGCTGCTCATCGGTATAGCGGGGCAAGTCGGCCATTTTGACGAGCGCCACCGTTTTGAAATCCGAACTTACCTGGGGACAGAGCAGCAGCCCCCGAGGGCCATACGCCTGGCGCCGGCCGCGTACCACAATCCGATCATCATCGAAGGCGGCGTTGACCGCCTCTTGCATTTTGAGCCGGGCCGGGCTGCCCTTTATCTTTGACCAGCGCAGCAAACCATCGTTGATGGTTTCATTGTTATCCACCCCGATTTCCACCCGGATATAGCGGTTGGAGACAAACAGCGCGGTCTGCTGGGGATCGAACGGTACCCAATCGAGATCGGGAAACCAGATCTCGATCCAGGAGTGGCGGCCCTGGGCCATTTTAAAGGTCAGGGGGCCTTCGTCACGCGAGACGTGGTAGGCTTTATTCAGGGTGATGCCGTTGACGATGCGGGTCGGGATGCCGACGGCCCGGAGCAAGGCGGCGCTCAGGTGCGAGAAGTTCTGGCAGTTGCCTTTCCCGGTCTTCAGGGCAAACAGGGCATCATACTGGGGGGGTGGATTGACATAGCGGACATTGTTGATCACCCAGGTGATGGCCCGTTGGACCGCATCGAACTGGGAGGTTGCCCCCTGAGTCAGTTTCCTGGCCAGGTTCTTGATTTCAGGATCCTCGGATTGAACCTGCTTGGTTGGCTGTAAGAATATTTCTTTGTCCGCCGGAATGGAACTCAGCGGAAAGGGACTCTGGGTGTTGAGCAGTTCCAGGCGGGTCCGGGTACGGGCATCGAAGGCCAATTTGGCGGTGGCGTCATTTTGCGGCTGTTCCCATATGGCCGTGATAATCCGGTTGCCATGCCGGTCCGTTTTTTCCTGCCGGTCCTGCGGTGGTGGTGCGAATTCCAGCTTGACGGCACTTATTTCCTGTTCAAAGGTGACCGATTTCGAGCTGGTTGGAATGACGCAGCTGAGTTTCATCCGGCTGATGCCGGGATCGGGCGAGATGCGTTGCTGCATCTCGTAACGCATTTTGGAACTCATGTCGCCGCTGACGATATAGTTTTCGGCAAAGCAAGTGGCCGTCAGGGCCAGTAGTGTGATCACGGCAGCACCGATAGCTCTTACCATTCAAGACACTCCTTTGTCACAGGTGGTATTCCGGAAGCGGACCAATGCCCTGTATGGTAGCCCAAGTGCGGGAAAATGCAAGTTCGCTTTTACGGGGGAATTTTAAAAATTTCTTTATAACAAAAGGTTGAAGCCGAAAAGGGGGGCAAGGCGCTAAAGGTCGCAGGCAGGATCCGGGCCCTGCCTGTGACAGCAAACATGCCAGTCAGGAGAAATCGGGGCAAGTCGGATGGGATCAGGCCGCGTTCTGGAGCGCTTCGACTTCCCGCGCCGCCAGGACGCAATCGATGTCCAGCAGTATCTTGATACCGCCTTCCATTTTTGCCATGCCGAGGATAAAGGCGGTATCCAGCTTGGTGCCGAACGCCGGGGTATCTTCGATTTCCGATCCCTTGATGTTGAGGACTTCGGACACTGAATCGACAACGATACCGATTTCCACGCGACCGGACTGACCCTCCACTTCGACAACGATGATACAGGTCCGTTCGGTATAGTCGATTTCCTCGATGCCGAATCTGAGCCGTAAATCCAGCACCGGTATGACCTTACCCCGTAGATTGATGACGCCCTTGACGAATTCAGGTGTTTTGGGCACCGAAGTGACCGGCATCATCCCAATGATTTCTTTGATTTTCAAGATGCCGATACCGTATTCCTCCTCTGCGAGGGTGAAGGTCAGATACTTTCCTTCCCGGTCGGTCATCACTTTGACGGCCTGGTCCATAGTGTCGGTTGCTTCTGCCATTGGTTTCTCCTTCCTGCACGATTTATCCTGCTTTCAATGACAAACCTGCCCTCCGTCGGAAACGTTTCCGATACGATTCGTTGCAGGAATGCCAGCATGGGGACGCAGATAATTGGTTTTCATGAAAATATATCGGTGATTCCGGGCATAACTTTAGAAGCTATCTCAAAAAAGCCTTTTGGCCCAATCTCAGCGTTGGGCGCTTATATCAACTCCTCGAAATACCTGGTGTATTACTCCGGGTTGATATTCGCGGCCAACTTGCTTGTCCGGCTTAGCTTGAAAAGCGTAGACGGGACCTTGAACCAAAATCCTTATTTCAGATAGCTTCTAGTGTGATCAGCCTGATTTTTTTTAAAAAAAGGCGGCAGCCCGATACTTTTAGACACCGTGCAGCGGATTTCCCATTTTTGCGTAAAAAACGGTTGAAAATTTTACTGGCAAAAAATCTGTATTACTATTAAAGGAATAAGTGTTTGGGTAATATGAGAAGGAAAATTCAGTGTCGGGAGGCTCTTTATGGCACCTAATGGAAAATCAAACTGGGTATTGAAACTTTCCGTCCCGCATCCTTCTACGGCGGAACTGCGGGGGCGCCAGTCGGTCAGGGCTACCTTCAAGCTGACCGAAAAAGCGATCGAGACGATCAGCGTCGTGGCCGTCCATCTAGGCATCAAGCAAAAATCATTGTTTGATCACCTCATTGAGGATACCGGCTCTCTAAATACAATTGCCAAGGATGTCAATAAGGTACAATTCAAAACTCTTGATCGGGTACAGAAAACCTACGTCCTGAGCCGGCGAACACTTTCCATCCTGGATCAAATATCGAAACATTTTGCCGCCCCCCGGGACGCAATTGTGGAATACTCGGTCCAAAGGCTGCTGCCCGTTATCGAACGCGAAAAGAAACGGCATCGTATCCGTAAAAAATTGTTGTACGAGGTGAGTGCGCACTGCCGCAACGGAATGCAACTTCTCGAAAATGCGAGAAAACTGCTGGGGGAAGACGACCCCTTCTGCGAAAAACTGGAAACAGCCGTGGCTGCCTGTGGACTATCGGCGAGCGATTTGTCGGATTTTGTAGAGCGGTGTGAAGATATTGAGAATTATTAGGGGCTGTTTCAAAATTGTCTTTTGGTCCAATCTCGGCATTGAGCGTTCGGTTTCTGTACGGAGTGCCGGTTTTCAAGCCGTCAGGCACAACCGTAAGCGCTATCCTCGAAATACTCGAGCATTCCTCCGGTTCAAACCTCACGGTCGCCTTGACCTTGAACCAACATCCTTATTTAGAAATAACCCCAAGCTCGGAGCGTTTGAATCCGTGTGATCGGGTAGCTTAATCGGAAGCCTGCATCCCCAGAACCCTCTTGATTACGTCTTCCAGTTCATTGGTCTTATATGGTTTCGGCAGGATCTCGATGAAACCGCTTTCCCAGAAATCAGACATGGTTGGTTCGTTGACGAAGCCACTGGAAACGATGGCCCGGACCCCGGGGTCTATCTGCAGCAAACGGGCGATGGTTTCTTTGCCGTCTACCCCCTCCTGAATGACCAGATCCAGGATGACAATATCATATGGCCGTTTGGCTTCCAGGGCGTCTTGATACATTTTCACGGCCTGATTGCCTTCCTGGGCCGTTTCGATTTCAAACCCCATGCGGAGAGTTTCTTGGAGGTCAGTTTACGCAACTCCTCATCGTCATCCATCAAGAGAATTCTGACATCGGCTCTCATGGGTTCTATCCCTTTGATTAAACGAAGATGTGCAACTCTGATTGGAAAATGCCCGCGACCCGGTCACTTCAATTTATGACCTGCTTCAGTATAAATCAACTCTGGCGGAAAGTCTAACTACGGTTCAAGGTTCCAGGGTTCAAAGGTTCCAGGATTGAGGTCAGCAAAAGGTTGCAGTCTGATTGGTTCCCCGTTGAAAAACCAAGGAGTGAACCGTTTATGGGGGGCAGCCCGATATCGCGATTTTGCATGCAGGCCGGAAGGTAAAGACTCAGGAACCAGTTAAGATAATGGTGCACTGAGTGATGACTGCTCCCAAAAGAAGTGGCAAAGGTTCAGTGATTAGGGTTTATACTCTAACCTTATACCGCTGAACCTTTGAACCGGGAACGAATAGGGATTTATACAATCTCAATGGCACATGCCATTGAAATCCCGCCCCCGCCGCAAAGCGTAGCCAGCCCGAGGGTCTTGTTCCTTTGTTTCAGGGCGTTTATCAGGGTGACCATGATGCGGGCACCCGTGGCGCCCACCGGGTGTCCCAAGCCGATGCCGGATCCATTGACGTTGGTGATCTCGCGATCGAGCCCCAGGTCCCGTTCGCAACCGATATATTGGGCGGCAAACGCTTCATTGACCTCCACCAGGTCGAAGTCGGCAACAGCGAGGCCGCTGCGTTTCATCAGATCCTGGACGGCTGGCACCGGGGAGAGCCCCATAACCGACGGGTGGCAGGCGCCGCGACCGATGGCCTTGATGCGGGCCAACGGTTGCAGGCCCAGATCGGCCGCTTTATCAGCCGACATGATCAACAGGGCGGCACTGCCGTCGTTGATGCCGCTGGAATTGCCGGCCGTGACCTTGCCGATTTTGGGTACGAAGGCCGGGGGCAGTTTTTGCAATTGTTCCAGGGTAAGCCCGGGACGAAAGTGCTCATCGCGTTCAAAGGCAATGGGTTCTTTTCTCTTGCGCGGGATCTCAACCGGTACAATTTCCGCGGCAAAGGAGCCATCGTTGTTGGCCCGTTCGGCGTTATTCTGGCTCCGCAGCGCGACGGCATCCATCTCTTCCCGAGAGATGTCCATATGTTGCGCCACAAATTCGGCGGTAAGCCCCATGATGTAAGGTTTGCCCTTATAATCGCTCAAAGGTGGTTTTTCGGCATCCACGGGGCCGTCCTCCGGATGGGGGATAATATGCGAGCCGCAATGGAGGGCGTGAATCATAGCATCTACAAAGGTGTGGTCCTGCAAGCGGCATCCCCAGCGGGCATTGGGGACCTGGTAGGCAACGCCGGACATATGTTCCACACCGCCGGCCAGGATAGTGTCGGCCATATCGGCCTGGATCATGGCCATACCGGAAATGACCGCTTCCATTCCGGATATGCAGACCCGGTTGATGGTGGCCGCGGTCACCGTATCCGGAATGCCGGCCAACAGGGCGCCCACCCGGGTGACATTGAGGGCGTCCGCCGGTTCGATGCAGCAGCCGTAACGGATATCATCGATGAGGGTCGGGTCTATACCGGCTCTTTCAATAGCCGCCTGCATGGTAACACTGGCCAGCGCGGCTGCGTTGGTATCACGCAAAGAGCCGCCAAAAGCGCCAATGGCGGTCCGGCAGGCAGATACGATTACGACATCTTTCATTCAAACCTCCTAGGGTTCAAAGGTTCAAGGTTCAAAGGTTCAAGGTTCAAGGGTTCAAGGGTTCAGAGGTTCAGGGTTTTCAATTCTTGAGCGATACACGCTGAACGCGGAACAAGTTAAGTGTCAAGGGGCAGGTATCAGAGGTTCAAGGTTTATTGGTTTTAGCCCTTGAACGGGGAACCTTTGAACCCTGAGCCTGTTTTTATAACCCGCCGAAACTGCGATTCGCCATGTCGATGACCGTGTGATCTTCGCCGGTGATGGCCTGCAGTTTGCCGAGGGAAATCGGCAACTGGGAATCGATAAAGTAAGCGGCGGTTTTCAGTTGCCCATCGTAAAACGCGGCATGTTTGTTTTTCGAGATTTTCTTTAAACGGCCCTCTTCGTCCAGATCCTTCAGGATGCCTTCGAGGGCCGGTGCCGCGACAGTTGCCCGCCAGAGAAGCATCCAAGCCATAATGACGTCTCCCATGGCGTCCAGGAACGGGTAGGCGGTCGCAAAGGCCGTCCGAAACGCGGGACTCGGGGCGGTCTGACCCATCCGGACGGCCGTGGCCGCCAATTCGTCGGCGGCCGCCGAAACCTTGGCCCCCCAGTCGGCCAGGGCGGGGATATCGGTGGCCAGGGTTACGGTTTTTTTAATTTCGGTAATGAAATCCAGAAAGGTGGCGCCCTTGTGCATGCCCAGTTTGCGGCCCAGCAGGTCCATGGCCTGGATGCCGCTGGTGCCTTCGTAGATGCTTGTAATTTTGCAATCCCGGGCCAGTTGTTCCACCGGGTATTCCTTGGTGTAACCGTAGCCTCCGTAAATCTGCATGGCCTGAATACAGATATCGAAACCCTTGTCCGAGCAATACCCTTTTACCAGGGGGGTCAGCAATTCGATCAAGCCTTCACAACGGGCCTTTTCTGTTTCGTCGGTCGAACATTCGGCCCGGTCGAAACAGGCGGCCACATAATAGATAAAACTGCGCATGCCTTCCACGTGAGCTTTCATCCACATCAGCATCCGGCGGACATCGGGGTGATTGATGATCTCAGTCTGCGGGGCATCGGGATTCTTGCCGGCAGCAATATCGCGGCCCTGTTTTCTTTCCCGCGCATAATTTAGCGCGTACAGATAGGCCGCACTGCCGTGTAGGAATCCCTGCAGTCCGACGCCCAGGCGGGCTTCGTTCATCATGTAAAACATGATCATCAAGCCCTGGTTCTCTTCGCCCAGCAATAGCCCCTTGCACTGGCCCTTGCTCCCAAATGCCAGGCTGCAGGTCGGGCTGCCGTGCAGGCCCATCTTTTCCTCTATGCCGGTGCAGACGACATCATTGGGGTCGCCGAGGCTGCCATCGTCATTCACCCATATTTTCGGCACCAGGAAAATAGAGATGCCCTTCGGGCCGGCCGGAGCCCCCTCAATCCTCGCCAGCACCGGGTGGATGATGTTTTCGGTTAGGTTTTGATCACCATTGGTGATGAAAATTTTATTGCCGGAAATAGAATAGGTGCCGTCGTCATTTTTTACGGCAGAGGTTGTCAGGGCGCCCAGATCCGAGCCCGCCTGGGGCTCGGTGAGTACCATGGTGCCACCCCACTGGCCGGTGTACAGCTTTTTAAGGAACAACTCTTTTTGTTTAGCGGTGCCGAACAATTCTACCATTTTGCCGGACCCATGTCCCAGGGTGCCGTAGGCTGTGAATGCAAAATTGGCCCCAACAAGATATTCGGAAGCGGCCGCCGCAATGATCTGCGGTAGACCCTGTCCGCCATATTCCGGGTCTTCCGTGAGAGACAGCCATTCATTCTCAACATAGAGGCTGTGGGGGCGGCGAAAGCACTCAGGGGCTTTTACCTGGCCGGCCTCGAACTGGGCGCCGATACGATCGCCTTCGGCATAGGTGGGCAGGATTTCTTTGAGGCCGAACGTGCGGGCTTCAGAGATAATCATGTCAAACATTTTGCGGTTCATGTCGCCGTACCGCTCGGTCTCCAGCAGCCAGTCCACGCCCATCTGTTCATGCAATACAAAATCGATGTCTCGCCGGTCAGAGATCAGTTGCGCCATCATGTATCTCCTTGTTTTAAGGTGCGCAGCAACCTTGTGTATACATGCGTAAGCGCGTCGTTGGAACCGAGCAGAGCGCCGCAAGTTGCCGTTAACGTAAAAGTGTGTGTTTTTATCTGCGAATACCAAAAAAACAGACAAATTACCATACTGAATCTGCGTTCATTTTCAATGAATACCATTTTTTTTATAATGTAATTTCAGCAACATCTATGCTGCGAAGGTCTCACCCAGGAGGCAAGCGAGTGGCCGGGTTCAGTTTGTCGGGGAGCAGGCTCGATTCCGGGAACCTGTAAAGCAGGTTTTATCTTTTTCGTAAGAATTCACGTTGGAGCCGGTAGATGATCCGGGTGAGGTCGCTTTTTTCACTGAAGGTCATGTCCATGAATTCAATGGCATATCTGTGGCGGTAGTGGTTCGGGTCGACTTCGACCCGCCGGACGAAAGCGGCTCTGATCGGTACGGTATCCTCCGGCCCCTCTTCATTTGGGCATGACAATGTCAGGTTGCTGAGTGATTCACCGACGCGCAGGAGGGGGTCCGTCCGGATCTCCTTTTTCAGTCGAACCAGTACACACAGCAGACCGCCCTGGCTGAGATTCAGGATATCCGCCTGACGCGGGGTTTTCTTCACCATGAGTTTGATCTGGGTGCCCGGCGGGGTGTCGATCCGAAAATGCCGGCGGCGCTGGATGCGCTCTATCTTTTCCGGAAATGGGATCCAGATGTCGCGGCCCTCAATCTGGCCGCCGCGTGTGGAGAAGGAGTATTCAATTTTATCCGGACCGGTGAATTTGAAAAGGATGCTCCAATCGGGCAACTCTCCGATCTGTTCATTGAATTGGGCCGGTGGATCAATGGCAAAGGTGTGGTTGCCGCGGGTCTGGCGTATATCCGTAATCATGGTCAACCGCTGGTATCCTTCCACACCCCTGACCCGCATGGTAATCAAGGTGTTGGCCCGGATCAATTGCCGGAACAGGCCTTCACGCTGTTTGCCTTCTATTGTGTCACCGCTTGCCATCTGGATTTGGATCTGCCTTATAAAAGCTTTAAAAAATCAGCGAATTATCGTTAGCCAGAAAACCGACAGCCGTGGCAGACTGCGGTCGATAAATCGCCTGTCAGGGGCTATAAGGTTGAAAGTATTGCATATTTGAGGGCCGAATTCAACCCTTAAGCCTCTTTCTTACACGGTAAGATAGGGGTATTCTCCAGACTCGTCCACCTTCATTATATTGCTCGCTGTGGTGCTCTTTCCGCCCGGTTTTCCGCTCTTGTTTTCGATACTAAATTGAAATACCGCCAAATATACTGGCTGCTTAGAACACAGATTGAATTTAATTCGATTTTAGAATAAACTTCAAATATAGCTTGACATCCCACCCTCTAAACTTTATGAAATTTTAAACATTGAATCAGATTCGAAATTATAATTGAGTTCAATTTTTCTTGAAATTCACAGCCTGCCGGGGAGCGCCCATGGATTTTGAATTTTCAAAAGAACAACTGATGTTTAAAAAGGAAGTGATTCGCTTTGCGAAAAAGGAGATTGTACCCCGCGTTCAGGAGCATGATCTGCGGGAAGCCTTCGATTTTGAATCTTTTCGCAAGATGGGCGAATTCGGGATTCTGGGACTCCATTTTCCCGAGGCTTACGGAGGGGAAGGCGCCGATGTCGTCACCACCGTTTTGGCCGGTGAAGCGCTAGGCGAAGCGGGCGTTGATGGCGGTCTGACATTGGCCTATGGGGCGCATTCCTTTTTGTGCGCGGATACCATTTTCAGCCACGGTACGGAAGGGCAGCGTAAAAAATATATCCCCCGGCTGGCGCGGGGCGAATGGATCGGCTGCATGGGACTCTCGGAGCCGGATGCCGGTTCGGATGTGGCCTCCCTGTCAACTACGGCCGTTAAAGACGGCGACCACTACGTGCTCAACGGCACGAAGATGTGGATAACCAATGGCCCCATTGCCGATGTAGCGGTCGTGTATGCCAAAACCAATCCGGAGCAGCAGCACGCCGGTATATCCGCCTTTATCGTTGAAAAAGGCACACCCGGATTCAGTGCCGGCAAACCCTTGTTGAAAATGGGTGTGCGCAGCTCGCAGACGTCGGAGTTGGTGTTTAAAGATTGCCGCCTGCCGGCTGAGAATCTGCTGGGCCAGGAAGGTGAGGGATTCCTGTATGCCATGCAGACCGTCGAGTGGGACCGCAGCGCGCTGCTGGCGCCTTTTGTGGGTTCCACCACATATCTTTTGAAAAGGTGTGCCGACTACGCCAAGGGCCGGGTTCAGTTCGGCCGGCCGATTGCCAAATTTCAGGCCATTAAGAACAAACTGGCCGACATACGCATTTTCGGAGAGGCCAGCCGCAGTCTGGTATACCGGATTGCGTGGTGCAAGGACCAGGGGCGGCCGCTGAACCATCTCGAAGCTGCCGTGGCGAAGCTTTTCATCGGTGACTGGAGTCTGCCGGTGGCCAATGATGCCGTCACGCTGCACGGCGGTTACGGCTATACCCATGAGTTCGATGTGGAGCGAATTTTCAGGGACACCCGCCTGGCGCCAATCGGCGGAGGGACATCCGAAATTCAGAAGTTGATTATCTCGAAACTCATATAAGTGCCCTTTTACAATTGGCATATTTTGACCCAGGGCGGCGTTTTCGTACTTTAGAGATCCTCAAGTAGCATTAACTACGCCTGCGGTCTCAGAAGTACTTAAGCCTTGCCCTGAGCCAAAATCTACCAAATTCTAAAAGGACACGGATTGTAGATAAATAAAGAGGAACACTATATGAATTACGATTTCAGTGAAAAAGAGCAGGATTTTATTCAGGCTGTGACTGACTGCATCCAGCCCTTCGCAGACAAGGCCGGTCCCCGCAGCCGTGATCTGGCCACGGATGAGCAGGATCTGCGGCAGGTGCTGTCTGCCCTGGCCGCAACCGGATATACCGGTGTCGGCTGTGGGGGTACCGAAATTGGCATGCAGACACTGACTGCCGCCCAAGAGCATGTGGCCGCGGTCGCCCCGTCGCTCTTCTTGAGTCTTGAGATGAGTTGCCGGTTGTTTGGGCGATCGGTGGCCGCTTGGGTTCCGACCCGGGAACTGCGCGATACGATTCTGCCGTTGATCCAGGCGGGCCGGGGTATTGGCGCGGTGGCACTTTCGGAGGACTCGATGAACACCGAAAACCAGCCCCTGGAAACAAAAGGCCACCGGGAGGATCAACAGGTGTTGGTCAACGGTACGAAAAGCTTTGTAATCAATGGCCCGCTGGCCGATTGGATCGCGGTGGCCGGCCAATTCGAAGACCAGGCCGCCCTTTTCGTTATTCCCCGCGATACGTCCGGGCTGACCCTGGGGGAAAGGTTTGACACCAGTGGGTATGAAGGGGCTGCGATTTGCATGCTGACCCTGGAGAACTGCCGCGTCCCCGCCACCCATGTGATCACACCAGCAAAACCCGACGAACTGCTGCCCACCCTCAGATTGTGGGAAAACCAGATTATGATCGGGGCCAGCCTCGGTGCCTTGAAATCCGCTTTTGAGACGGCGCGGGATTCTGCGAAGACCCACCGGACTGGCGGCAAACCGGCGATCGCTTATCAGGCCGTGGCCTTCAAATTGTCCGAAATGTTAACGCTCTACCAGACCGCCCAGCTCTTGGCCTACCGCGCCGCCTGGACCTGTGAGGAGCACCCCAGGGAGGCTGAGTCGCTGACCTGGTGTGCGAAGGTGTTTTGTACGGAAGCTGCGGAAAAAGTGGCCGGTCACGCTCTGCAAATTCTGTCCAGTGAAGGATTTCTCGCCGGACACCCGGCGGAACGGGCTTACCGCAATGCCAAGCTGGGGCAGATATACGGCACGTCCACCGAAATCGCACGGGTCAAGATTGGGGATCATGCTTTGGGCTACAAATAGAACCTATCTCAAAAAAGTCTTCTTGTCGGGCGTAGCTCGCAGAGCGAAGACTGATTGGCCCCGGGAGGCGTTTTCCCACTTTTGCGGTCCTCGACGTAAGGTCTACTACGCCTCCGGTCCCAAAAGTGTTCAAGCCTTGCCCTGAACCAAAAGCTACCATCTGTAAATGGACCTCGCAATATTAACAAAATTAAAAAGGCGGCAAAGGCGATGAAGAAAAAGGGCGCGACCGAACAATCGCAGAACCAGGACAAACCGCTTTCAAAAAGCGCGCTGCGGCGACAGCGGGAGAGAGAGAAACGTTACCAGACAATTTTCAAGGCGGCGGAAAAGCTATTTGCCCGCCAGGGATTCCATAAGACCAGTATGGAACAAGTTGCCGACCAGGCCGAAGTGTCCGTGGGGACCGTCTATTTCTACTTCAAAAACAAGGAGGACCTGCTGGTTCACCTGATCGACGCTATCGGTTATCAGCTCAGAAACCTGCTGGGCAAGGAATTTACCCGTTCCGACGGTTCGCTGGATGGCCTGGCGCGGGCCGGGCAGGTGTTTTTCGATGAATTCTGCACCAAACATCCGGAACGCTTGGCCATCTTTTTCCGGGAGTCGGCCGGACAGAGTGACGCCGTCGAGGTTCACCGGAAAAAGCTATTCAATAAGATTATCTCGGATGTCCAGGAGGCTCTCATCAAGCTGCAGCAAACCGCCGACCGGCGTTTCCCCAGCAGCTTATCGGTCGAGATTATGGCCGTCAGCATCATGGGGATGTACGAACGAATTGCCTACCACTATCTCATCTGGCAGGACAATCGCGCGGCGGATATATCCGCCATCGGACAGGATGCCGTGACGTTTATCGTAGGCGGCGTGAAAAATCTTTTAAAAGATTAACGCCTGGACCAAGGCCTATCGCAGGTAGAGAACTACTTTCGGTTCAGCCATTGTGAACATCATTTGAAGGTTCTGGGTTCAAAGGTTCCCGGTTCAGGGGTTATACCATAGAACCTTGAACGGAGAACCCAGAACGGAATCCGGAGGTTTCTGATGTCATTTGAATTTTCTGAGACTGCGGGTGTACAGGAGTATTTCGGCAAGGCCCATGTGCTCGTGCGCAAATCTGTGAAGGAGTTTGTCGACAAAGAGATCAAACCATTTGTCGACGAGTGGGAGGAAGCCGGTGAATTTCCCCGCGAACTCTATAAAAAGGCCGCGGCCGTAGACATCCTGGGCATCGGTTACCCCGAAAAGGTGGGCGGCACACCGGGCGACATTTTTTTTAAGATAGCCGCCAGCGAGGAGTTGATGCGCAGTGGTTCGGGCGGCCTGGTGGCAGGGCTGGGATCACTGGACATCGCGATTCCACCCATCGTAAGGCACGGCACGGTGGATCAAAAGGAGCGCTTTGTGAAGCCAGTGTTGGCTGGCGAGCGGATTGCGGCCTTGGCCATCACCGAACCCAGTGGCGGCAGTGACGTGGCCAACCTGCAAACAACCGCGGTCAGAGAGGGGGACCATTATGTCGTCAACGGGAACAAGACCTTTATTACCAGCGGATACCGGGCCGACCAGGTCACCTGTGCCGTCCGGACCGGCCCGGAAGGGGCTCACGGCATCAGTTTTCTGGTAATCGAAAAAGACACCCCGGGTTTCACGGCCTCCCAAAAGCTGAAGAAGACCGGCTGGTGGGCTTCCGATACCGCGGAACTGTTTTTCGATGACTGCCGGGTTCCGGTGGAAAACCTGATCGGAGAGGAGAACCAAGCATTCTATCTGATCATGGAAAACTTCCAGATGGAGCGGTTGTCCCTGGCTGTGATGGCCAACATGACCGCCCAACTGGCCTACGAAGAAGCAGCCCGGTATGCGGGCGAGCGCGAAGCTTTCGGCAAGCCCTTGGCCGGCTTCCAGGTCACCCGGCATAAGCTGGTCGACATGGCTACCCTGGTGGAAGTCAGTCGCGAGTTCACCTACCGGGTGGCTGCCAAAATCGATGCCGGGATCGACCAGGTAAAACAGGTGTCCATGGCCAAGAATTTCGCCTGCCGCACCGGCGACGAGGTCACCTACGAAGCCGTGCAGATCTTCGGCGGCTACGGCTACATGCGCGGTACCCTGGTGGAACGGCTTTTTCGGGACAATCGCATTCTTTCTATCGGCGGCGGTACCACCGAGATTATGAAGGAGATAATATCCAAATTACCATAGGGGGGACTTTTCGTGGCACAAGCGCTGGCAGACCGTAGAGATGTCGATTTTGTTCTATTTGAACAGTTAGAGTTGGAAGCTATCCTGGAGAATGCAAAATTTTCCGATCTGAACAAAAAGACCATCGACCTGATTATTACCGAGGCACGCAGCCTGGCCCTAAAAGAGATCCTGCCGACCAACGCGCCCGGCGACCGGAAAGGCTGTACGTTTGAAGATGGTGTGGTCAAAGTCCCCGAAGAGTTTCACCGGGCATTTGAACTCTACCGGGAAGGCGAGTGGATCACCATGATCGACGACCCGGAGGTTGGGGGGCAGGGCCTGCCGATTACGGCGGCGACAGCCATTGGTGAGTATTTGACCGGGGCCAATTGTGCGTTCGGTATGTATCCCGGCTTGTGCCACGGCGCCGGCAAACTGGTGGAATTGTTTGGAACCGCAGAGCAGCGTGAATTGTACCTGGAAAAGATGTACGCCGGCCAGTGGGGCGGCAGCATGTTGTTGACCGAGCCGGGCGCCGGCAGCGATGTGGGTGCCCTGGAAACAAACGCGGTAGACAACGGCGACGGCACTTATTCCATATCAGGCAGCAAGATATTTATTACCGGCGGCGAGCAGGATTTAACGGAGAATATCATCCACCCGGTGCTGGCCCGCATCGAGGGAGCGCCCGAAGGTACCAAGGGCATCTCGCTTTTTTTGGTGCCCAAGATCCGGGTCAACGCGGACGGCAGTCTGGGTGAACCCAACGATGTGGTTTGTACGGGCATCGAAGAGAAGATGGGCATCCACGGCAGCAGCACCTGCAGCCTGACCCTGGGCGGCAAGGGTGGGTGTATCGGCACCTTGCTGGGCGAAACCAACAAGGGGATGCGGGCCATGTTCCACATGATGAATGAGGCCCGGTTGGGGGTCGGCATCCAGGGTATGTCCATGGGGGGCGCCGCCTACCAGTTCGCGTTGAACTATGCCAAAGAGCGCAAGCAGGGTAAAAACCTGCTGCGGATGATGGATCCCGTGGCCCCCCAGGTCGCGATTGTGGAACATCCGGATGTCCGTCGAATGCTGTTGTGGATGAAGGCCTACGTAAGTGGGATGCGCAGTTTCATCTACTATGTCGGCCGCTGTTTTGACATTGCCGAAACCTCCGCCGATCCCGCTGAAAGAGAGCGCTATGAAGGTTTGATCGAAGTATTGACCCCGGTGGTAAAAGCCTATTGCTCCGATCTTGCCTTCGATGTTTGTAACCAGGCCGTCCAGGTTTACGGTGGCTATGGCTATACCGGTGAGTTCCCGGTCGAGCAGTATCTGCGGGACTGCAAGATCACCAGTATCTACGAGGGAACCAACGGCATCCAAGCCATGGACCTGCTCGGACGGAAAATGGGCATGCAAAAGGGTTTGTACTTTATGACCTTGTTGGAAGAGATGCAAAAAACCATTGGCCGTGCCCGGGAATATCCCGAACTGAACGACTTGGCGGCATCCGTGGAAACCGCTGTCAACCGACTGGGCGAGGTGGCTCTCGGTCTCGGGCAGACCGCCATGTCGCCAAGGGTGCTGACCGCTTTTGCCTATGCCAAACCGTTTCTCGATATCACCGGTGAGGTTGTGATGGCCTGGATGCATTTATGGCGGGCCCTGGCGGCCCAGCCAAAGCTTGAAAAGTTGGTGGCCGGTCTGGATGATGCGGCGCGGGATAAAAAGCTGGCTAAAAATAAAAACGCAATCTTCTACAACGGTCAGATCAAGACGGCACGCTATTTTCTGAAGGCCATGCTGCCGGAGGCCTTGGGTAAAATGGACGGCATTGCAGCCGCGGATGATGCCGTGATGGAGATAGATCCGGCTGCGTTTTAGTGTTGCAGCGACCCAGTTTGTAATGCATCAATATCACACGCTATGCGAGCACCTGACTTATAGGCTTTTCGGTTTTAACCGGCAAAGCCGGAACAAAATGTAGTTCCCCTGCGTCTCTGCGCGAGGCATGGGATCTTTTTACACTAAACCCCAAAAACCTTTCCTCGCGCAGAGGCGCAGAGAAAGGCAAAACCGTGAATGGGGAGCACTGTCGTGCGTAATTCGCGCCAAGGCTAACTGCGCCAGGTAAGCCTTTGGCCAGAACGACGAATGTGCCGTCTCCAGACGGACCAAGCTATAGTTGGGTGTAAGACCCTTTTGAGGGGGGTTCCAGTTGTTTCCCGCTCCCCGGTAGGAACATCACTCCGCCGATTACGGACATTGGGCTGATTTTTGGGCTGCAAGTTGAAAGGTGCCTTATTTGATGGAGCGCCTTTTACTTTTTTGGGACAGCATGGGTACAGGCACCGGTGATCAATGTTGACAGCTATCCGGCGGACTGTAATAGTATCGTCAAAAAGGAGGTGTCAGACATGGATTTCAGCCTGTTCGAAAAGATGGAGGCTGACCAGTTACGCAGCTATATTCGGTTTCTGCTCTGGCATTACCGGGTGGTGGATGCCTTCTGGTTTATCAAAATCGGCGAGCGGTTTGACCAGCAGACCGCCGAGCAAATCAACGAGGCGGTTTGGGAAAAGGTGGCCGGCATGGCCGCCAAGGACCTGCGCAAACGGTTTGCCATAGAAGCCTCCGGCCTGGAGGGATTTGTGCAGGCGCTGCGTTATTTCCCCTGGTGTATCCTGGTCGGATACCAGATCGAACAAACCGCGGAGCAGGTCACCCTGGCGGTGCCATCTTGCCCGACCCAGGTGGCCCGGTTGGATCGCGGCCTGGGTGAATACAATTGCAAGGAGATGCACCGACGAGAATTCATTAACTTCGCCCGGGTTATCGATGACCGGATCCAGGTACATTGCGATTTCGCTCCGCCGGATCCCCATCCGGACGAGCTGTTTTGCCGGTGGCAATTTTTCCTCGACCCCAACCCGGATGAATAGCCGCATGCCGTTAACCTTTGATTCCAGCAGTCACGGCCAGATCGCCTTCGGGTTTTTCAACATCGCTACAGATATCCTGCTGCTGGAGCAATACTTCCTGTTTGCAGACCAGTTTTGCGCCAGCATGTCCAACATGGCGCGGACAGAAGATCCGGCGGCTTGCCGGGACAGCTGGGAAGTTTATCATATTGCGCCACCGCAGCAGATTGGCGATCTGATGGGGGCCATCCACGGCGTCCGCTTCAGCGGATTCATCGGGGCGGTCTATAAACGGTTTCCTTTCCCAAGCCAACCCGTTGATTTCAAACAGCAGCCTGACGGATATAAGAACAGAAAGATAGTCGCCACCCTGATTGAACCTTTTGCTACCAGGCGTTCCATTTCAATTGCACTCCAGGAAACTGCCCAAACGGTTCAAATTGGAGACTATCGTTTCAACTTTGAAGGTTTTCAAGCATTGATTCGGTATGTCTGGCTGGGTGGTTATCCGCGTTGGAAGAATGAGGAGCGGCCGGCGTACGTCCGTCAAATGCGAGCAGATCTGGCCGCCAGTGAGCTAGCGCTTTTCAACACCATCGACCTTTAACCCGGACGTGTAACGTTTATGCTAAAAAACACCTTTCAGCATATACCCGGTATCGGCCCCAAAACCGAAGAAAAAATCTGGGCCGCCGGTGTAAAGGATTGGCATGCGGTTGCTGACCTCCCAGACGGCCGGCTCCCTCGAAAAACCATGGCTGCATTGCAGGTTTACTGCCCGGAATCCCAGGTGCAACTTGACCGGGGCAACCCGGTCTATTTCGAAAAGCTGCTGCCGTCTACCCTGGGCTGGCGCCTTTTTCCCGAGTTCAGAAACCGCACGGCCTACCTGGATATCGAGACCGATGGACTGGACAGCTATTATGGTCACATCACAACCATTGCGCTTTATGACGGTCGTGATATTTTCTGGTATATCAACGGCCGCAATTTGGATGACTTTGCAACGGATATTCAAAAATATCAGGTACTGGTGACGTACAACGGTAAGACCTTCGACATTCCGTTTATTCAATCTTATCTGCGTATAAACTTGCCCCAGGCCCATATCGATTTGCGTTACGTACTGGCCAGCCTCGGGTATAAAGGCGGCTTGAAACGCTGTGAACAGGCTCTGGGGGTCGGACGTCCAGATCTGGAGGGTATCGACGGGGCGTTTGCGCCCCTGCTATGGCGGGAATACCAGATCCGCAACGATCAGGCGGCCCTGGAAACCCTGCTGGCGTATAATATTGCTGATGTGGTCAACTTGGAAATCTTGCTGGTAAAAGCCTACAATTTAAAGATAGCGATGACACCCTTTGCCGGAACAAACCGGATTGAGCGACCGTCCACTCCGCTTTTACCTTTTGAACCCGACCGGGATACCGTGGCAAAAATCAGGTCCCGAGTCCTGTTAATGAACTCGTATGGTTATTGAAAGCGCATCGAGGTAGAGGCCATCTCTAAAATAGGATTTTCGTTCGTTATTCAGTCTTCGCTCTGAGAGCTACGCCGGACAAGTAAAGCGACCGCGAGGCCCCCCGTGTTGCGGGACTTGCCGCTTATTGTTTCGTTTAGAAGTGGGGCCTAAACCGGAGGCGCCAGCGAAGCCAGTGCCTGGCGCGGTAAATTCTCAAGTATTTTGAGGATAGCGCTTACGGTTGCGCCTGACGGCTTGAAAACCGGCACTCCGTGCCAAAACCGAGCGTCCAACGCCGAAATGGGACCAAAAGACATTTTTAAGATAGTTTCCAAATTTTTTTCGAGACGATGGCACGGACCTGAACCTGGTTTGACCATATGCCCCCGCTCCTATTTCTTGGCGTTATTTCCAAAATTTAGTAGCACCTTTTCGATAATTCCGATAATATTTGCTGTAAGTGTTTTCCCCCGCCAAACTTGCGAAACCAGAGTTTCCATATGAGCGGCTGCCGGCAACGAATAATTGTGCTTAATCTTGAGTGCGAGCAGGAGCTACATGAATATTCTCGTAATTGACAATGACCCGATCTTTTTAAAATTCATAGAAAAATTTCTCACCGAAGACGGGCACACGGTTGTGACCGCCCTGGATGGTCTGGGGGCCCTGGATATTCTAGACGACTTTACGCCCGATATTTGTTTTGTTGATTACGTAATGCCAAATATCGACGGTCAGGTGTTTTGTCAGATATTAAGAGGCGACTCTAAATATGAATCTACTTTCCTGGTCATTTTATCCGCCATAGCCGCTGAGGAATGGACAAACCTGAAAGATCTGGGGGCAGACGCCTGTATTGCCAAAGGCCCTTTGAATAATATGAAAGGTTATATAGCCGAGGTCGTCCAGAATCCGGAAGCTTCCAAAAAATATTGTGCCGCCGGAAACATCATCGGCCTGCAGGATGTTTATCCGCGTCTGATCACGAAAGAACTGCTTGATTCCAAGAAGCACTTTCAACTGCTCCTGGACCGTATGTCCGAGGGCATCCTGGAGATTAATGCCGAAAACAGGGTGGTGTTTGTAAACCCGGCGGCCCAGACCATGTTGGATCAATCCCGGGATGCAATCCTGGGCCAAGAATTGACGGCCCTCTTTCCTCCGGACCAGGTGCCCAGAGTAGAGACGTTAATAGATGGCGATGGCGGGCGGGGCACATCCGGCACCCAGGGGATCTTGATTTCATTGGGCTCCGGATACGTCAACCTGAAGGCCGTTCCCCTGCAGTCGCAAGAAGCCCATTCCCTGATTATTCTGAATGACATCAGTGATTACAAACACGCGGAACACGACCTGACCAAAACGAATGATTTCCTCAAGAGCATCTTAAACAGTGCCTACTCCATCTCGATCGTTTCAACCGATTTAGACCAAAACATCATCTTCTGGAACCGTGGCGCCGAAGAACTCTTTGGCTACAGGGCCGAGGAAGTGGTTGGCAAACACAAGATAACAATCCTTTACCCCGGAGCCGCGGAAGAACAGCTGGCTGATGATATTCGCCAATTGATGCAAAAGGATAAGAAAGCGGTATCTTGTGAACTGAAAGAAAATACCAAGGATGGGCGTACGCTGTGGATGAAGTTGCACCTCAGCCCGCGGGTTGACGTAACGGGCGCGGTGGTCGGCATCCTCGGGATTGGCGAAGACATCACCCAGCAGAAGGACGCGGAAAAAGATCTGGTCAAAAGCGAGGAACGTTACCGGCAGATCTTCAATATTGCACCTGCCGGAATATACGAAGTAGATTTAAGTTCCGGCCGACTGATCAGTGTGAACGATGGCATCTGCGACTACACGGGTTATAGTCGGGCGGAATTGCTGTCATTGAATGCCTTGGAGTTGCTCACGCCCGAGAGCCAGCAGAAGTATTTTGAGCGGATGGAGAAAATGGTGTCTGGACAAGAGGTGCCTGAGACCGCTGAATATACGGCTTTGAGGAAAGACGGCAGCCAGTTTGTGGTGAGCCTGAACGCGAAATACACCTATGAGGGACCCACCCCGGTGGAGGCGACCGTCGTTGTACATGATATTACCGCGCGTAAAAAAGCAGAGGCGGCTGTCCTGGAAAGCGAAAAAAGGTTTCGGCTGCTTTCGGAACTGGCGGAAGAGGGAATTGTGATCCATGAAAAGGGAATCATTGTCGACACCAATGAAGCCATGGCCCGGATCTTCGGGTATCCTTCTGCCGAACTGATTGGCCTGTCAATTGAAAAACTGGTTAGCCCGGATACCTGGAAAATCATATTCAAAAATTTCACTGCCGTTGCCGACAAGCGCTTTGAAGGTATCGGCATTCGCAAGGAGGGTGCTTCTTTTCACTGTGTCATGGCCGGCCGCCCCTATCATTATCAGGGCAAAGACCTCCAGGTTGCCGCCTTTAGGGATATCAGCGCCCGGAAAAAGCTGGAAAGCCAGCTTTACCAGGCCCAGAAGATGAAATCCCTGGGGACCCTGGCCGGCGGCGTCGCCCACGATTTCAACAATTTGCTGATGGGTATTCAAGGGCGCGCCTCTATCATGAAAATGAGTGTCGATCCCTCTTCGAGCCTGCTGGAACATCTGCATGGCATAGAGGAGTATATCCAGAGCGCCGCCGCTTTGACCAAACAGTTGCTCGGTTTTGCCAGAGGCGGCAAGTACGAAATTAGAACCATCGATTTGAACGAATTTATTCAAAAGCAAAGCCGCCTCTTCGGCCGGACGCGCAAGGATGTGACCATCCATGAAACGTTTGAACCAAAGCTCTGGGCCGTCGAGGTCGACCAGGGCCAGATCGAACAGGTGCTGCTGAATATATTGGTGAATGCCTGGCAGGCGATGCCCGGCGGCGGGAATCTGTTTATCCAGACGGAAAATTGCGTTATAGACCCGGATACCGCCCGAGGCCATGATACCACACCCGGGAAGTTCGCCAAGTTTGCCATTACAGATACCGGTATCGGTATGGATGCGGAGGTCGTGGAAAGAATATTCGACCCCTTCTTTACGACCAAGGAAATCGGTCGGGGTACCGGTTTAGGGCTGGCCTCCGCCTACGGCATTATCTATAATCACGGCGGCTTTATTGAAGTGTTCAGCGAGAAATACAAAGGCAGCACGTTCAGCGTTTATTTACCGGCCACCGATAAAGTGGTCGCACCGGAAAAAGAGTCACACGAGAGTATTATCCGGGGGGAAGAGACGCTGCTATTAGTCGATGATGAAAAGATGATTTTGGACGTGGGCCAGGAGATCCTGGAAATTTTAGGTTATGAAGTCCTGGTAGCAACCAGCGGTGAGGCGGCCTTGGAGTTGTATCAGGCGCATGCCGACAAGATCGACCTGGTCATTCTCGATTTGATTATGCCGGGCATGGACGGCCGCGAAATCTATACCCGCTTGAAAGCAATGAACCCCGAGGTCCGGGTATTGCTTTCTAGCGGGTACAGCATCAACGGAGAAGCAACGGAAATTATCGAAATGGGCTGCGACGGTTTCATCCAGAAGCCCTATAATATGGGCGATCTTTCCGCTAAAGTACGCGAAGTTCTGGACAACCCCAGATAGGGGCCCACGCAAGATTCCAACCTACAACTTTTCAAACGAAAAATCTTGGTCCGCATATACAACGGCATCAGCATCCGGGTAGACGACTTCTTCGCCACTCCAGGGTTTTTTGAGGGTGATCGCCATCTGCGGCGGCGACCACATTACTGTGGTGTAGGGGAATCTTACCGCCGGCCGTGGCGATATAGCGGGGAATTGCATCCCCGGAAATATTCCCGTACATGCTTTCAATTATATCGCGCCCTTTTTCGATGGGCACCCGAAAATGGGCAAACTGGGGATTGCGGTAACTACAGTTGAAAACATAATAGGGGCGTACATAGGCAGCGTGGATGGTTTCGCACAATTGCCACATTTTAATCCGGCTGTCATTAATACCTTTGAGCAAGACGGCCTGGTTAAGCACGGCACTGGCTACGCCGGACAGGTGCCGGAAGGCCTCTTTGGAAATAGGCGTGATCTCCTGGGCGGTGTTGATTTGGGTGACCACCCGCAAAGGCTTGCGGGCGTTGCTGGCCGCGAGAATGTCCAGAAGTTGATTGTCGATGCGCATGGGTGCCGTTACTGGAATGCGGGTGCCCAGGCGTTTGACCTCTACGTGGTCGATTTCGTCCAGAGCGGTCAGCAGCGTTTTCAGCATATCATTGGATAGGACCAGGGCATCGCCGCCGGTCACCAGAACATCGCGAATACGTTTGTTGGTCCGGATATAGTCCAAGGCCTCGGCATAGGTCTGCTGGCCGTAGATACGGTCCCTTTTACCGATATGCGCAATCCGCAGGCAGTGGGTGCAGTACATGGCACACATGTTGGTGGCCTTGATGGTCAGCGTCCGGGGGTAAAACTGATCGATCAGACGAGCCGGTGAATGGTCGGCCGCAACCGGCGGGATTTCGATGCCGGCGTTATCAATCATCTCACCAGTGGGGACCGCCTGCAGCAGGACCGGATCATTGACTTGCTCGGGACGGATCAAGGCCGCATAATAAGGTGTCAGCCGCATACGGTACTTTGCGGTTATGCGGGCGACCTGGTTGAGAATCTTTCCGGAGAGGGGTATCGCCCGCCCCAGGGTCTCGACATCATTGATGGCGAACTTCAATTGCCCCTTGTAATCGTCAAAATCAGCATCCGTCATTCCCAGGGCGGCCTTGATGCGAGCGATGTTGTCCTGAATCTCATCCCACAGATAGATCCCACTGGGTGCCTCAACATCCCTTTTTTCAAGGTAGGTTTCCACACGACGATTGGCCGCCTCCACGATGGCCAGAGCTTTGTCTACCCGGCCGCCGATGGTGACACTGTGTTCGTCGGCTTCAGCATGGATGCGGGCCAGCGTTTCTAATTGCTCGCGGACAAAGCCGAAGCTGCCGGGCCCCAGCCCATGCTCCCGCCGGCATGTCAGCAGCAGTAGGAACAGGTCCACGATTGGTGCCGTTGCTTTTTCGACCTGGGCCCGCTCCAGCGCCGCCTGGACATTGGCGGCAACGTCTGAAGGGGGTGTGCTTGCAGCCCCTGAAAATAGTTCTTCAAAAAGATCAAGTGTAAACGAGTCCATATACTCCGGATTTGTGGTCACGGTCGCTCCCTTTGATTCCATGCATGGTTATTCAACTGCTTTTGCGGTCACCTCTTCTGCCGGGGTCTTCCAGCCCCGCGAAATTGTTGCTTCAAGCATTTTCTTGCCCTGCGCAAGACCCTGCTGGACACTGCGATGATCCTGTCCTAAAGCGACGATCCGGCCCAGAAAAGATCCGGCGGCAATAACAAAGTCGTTGCCGATGTGCTCCAGAATGACGAATTGCCGGGATACCTTTTCGCGTGCGGCCAGACCGAAACACTGGCGTTCGTCGCCGCAAAAAGGCATAAATCCGGCCACGCAGGCATCTTTGGTCAGCTTGAGATTGTAGGTCCCCCAATAGATCCCGCCTTCAAGTCCGACCGGTGGTTCCTGGGTGTTATCCGGGAACCGGTTGGCAACCACGGCATGATACTCCAGTTCCGGCAGCATAGGTGCTCCCGGGGGCAGCAGTTGTTCGAGCGTGCAACAAAACTCCAGGGTGGTACCCTGTTTGCGGGCATTGACTTCGACGAACAAGATATTGTTTTGCGCATCGATGATATAATCGCAACCGAAGATGCCCCGGTACCCCTCTTGGGCTAGGCGGCACCCGACCCGGCGTGTCAGCGTGTAAAGTTCGGTCTGCAAATCGGGGAGCAGGACGGAGGGGTAGGTCGAGCCGGTAAACCGGTTGCCCCCTTCGATGCGTTGGTCAGCCACCCCGGCCACATATACGTCCGACGGGTTGGCCACCACAGCCAGAACGGTTGGGTCATAACGGTGGGGCCGGTAACGGCTGATCAGGTAAACATAGTCCCCTGTTTTGAACTTCGCGCCGATATCCGACCAGCTGCGGGCAATGACGCTGTTCGTACCGGCCGCACTGTAGGCCGTGGTTACAAAAATTCCGTCTGTCCATACCGGCCAGAGTTTTTCAGTTTTAGAACGCAGGTCATCCAGTCCGCGGCATACCTCAAATTCCGGGATGGGAGCCACATCCTGAAAATTCTCGTACTGGTAGATCTTGTTGTTGAGGCGGTTGGCGACCCGGCTGGAGGGCCCCAGAATGCTAACGCCGTCCATATCGTCCAGGGTCATTTCCCGGTAGCTCTCATACATATAGACATAAACCCGCCCCTGACGGGTCAGCAGGTCTTTGATCAGTTTGATGACATGCGGGCTTTCACTGACCGCCTGCATAAAGGTGGGGCCGGGCACCCGGCAGCTGTATTTTTGCTTGATGTTGAGAAATTTTTCGCGCGCGATGGGATTGATGACCGCCACGTTGGCATAGTCATACTGCTCCAGGATGTCGGGAACTATCGCAATGAAATCGAAAGGATGGTCTTGCAGGCGCGTGAGGGCATCTTTTAAAAAGATGTTCAGGCCGTAGTTTTTCAGCTCCCCGATATAGAGAAAATACCGTGTATCCGGGTCAATGCGGTAATTATGAAAATAGACTTCCGACATTCTACGTGACCTGAAGCAGGACCCTTTTGCGTAGCCGTAACGTGCCAAACGAAACGCCTATATACACAGTCTGTCGGTGGTGTCTACAAGTTTATCTGCGGTCTACAGCCATACTAAATTATAGCAACTCAATGTAGTTTGAATGAATCCAGTTAGGGGTACATACCAGCCGGCGGTCCGTTATCCGGCGGCCCCGCAAAGGCTTGGGCGATCAGCATCCATTGGCGGGCAGTTTCACCTTCAACGTCAAGCGCCGTATCGTCCACGTGCCGGCGTTGGGTTACCACCAGACAGAAGTCTTCGACCGGCCCGGTTATTGTTTCTTCAGCATCGGTGTCACCCCATACCCAAGTTTCATCGGCTGGCCCGGTCAGCGCTACGCTTACGGGTGTGTCCGGCGCTTCCTGACCACGGTTGGTAAAACTCCACCCAAAGGTGGAAAAGCCCAGATGAGCGATGTGTTTGAGGCCCGGACTGACGGGGCGTTTTTGCTTCAAGGTATCGTAGATGTCCTGCCCGTGAGCCCAGGTTTCCATCAGTCGGGCCGTGGCAAAGGAGAGCGCGCTCATGGGCGGGCCATACCAGGGGAGCCGGTCTTTGGGGTTCAGTTCCGCCAGGGCCCGGTTGAGTTGTCCGCGTTCCGCACGCCACCAGGCCAGCAGGCCTTCAATCTCCATGGCTCGTCCCCGGGCCAGCGTGATGTTAGCAACTTCGTCCATATCCTTGACTTGGCCGAAGTCTTCGATGAGGTGCTGGGTAAACGCTTCTGCGTCGGTCGCGGCCAAGCGAGCGGTATGGTCGAAATAGGCCAAGTGGCAGATTTGGTCCTTGATGGTCCAATCCAGACATAAAGTGGCCAGGTCCCAGTCTTCCCTTGGTAATCTAGTGACCAGGTCATCCAAGGTGTCCTGCTCCCAAGTTAAATCATGACAGATCTGTTTCATGGTCGCTCCTATTTGTCTTCGCTTTCCGCGAGTATGGATGCCGGCATCTCTATTGTTTTCGCCCGCAGATACTCACCTAAAGTCTTCGCCTGAGGATCGCTGCGCACCGATGCCGCCGCACCTTCCCCCAATAATCCATGAATGTAAAAATTTATGGCCAGCAAGTTGGGCAGTGAGTGGCGGTCGATGTCGAACTGAGCGCAATCCGGAAGCAGTTCTTTAAGCTTGTTTGTAGTTAAAAACGACTCCAGGAATGCATAGGCCTCCGGGGTTTGCGCCCAGATACCGAGATTGGCATTTCCACCTTTGTCTCCGGCCCGGGTGGCGAAAGCGCGGCCCAACGGGGCCTGAACGGTGGGACCTTCCGGTACGGGTGGCACAACTGTCTCCGGCGGGGACACTGTTACCGGTTCATAGGGGCCCCGGGCCAACGGCACCGTAGTGCTCTGATCATCGAAATGCAGTTTCTGATGGAGTTGGCTGGTGGAGACCAGTGTAGGCCAGTGAACCACGGACGGCGACCCGTTGCCGGGCGGGGCTGTCAATGTAAAACCGGGAATGTTGGCCAGGGCCATTGCCACTACCCGGGATGAGAAGAGTTTGCCTGCCTTTTTGGCGTCCGGGTCCATGACGGTGATGCGTAAAAAGGCAAAGGCTTCATCATTGGTACCCGGGTCTACTTGGTCCGAGCGCGCCAGCTGAACGTTGACCGTCTGGAACTGTTCGCGGCCCCCCAGGCTTGCGAACAGAGTCTGCTCTACGATCGCCGCTTTTTCTTCGATGTCGAGACCGGTGAGGATGACGGTCATTGAATTCTTGTGACCGCCCAGCGTGTTGATACAGACTTTGGCGGTGTCCGTAGGCGGTTCGCCCCGCGTGCCGCTGCCGCGGACCCGGTCAGGCCCATCCTGTTCCAACGTCAAAGTGTCGAAACGGACGCACACATCCGGTGTCAGGTAGGTCGGAGTTGCGATCTCGTAAAGAAGCTGGGCCGTGACCGTCCCCACGGATACCAGGCCCCCGGTGTCCGGATGTTTGGTGATGATGAAGTTGCCGTCCGGATAGATTTCCGCGATGGGGAACCCGACATCCCGGTAAGAGGGCACCTCGTGGATGAAAGAATAATTGCCGCCGGTGGCCTGGGCGCCGCACTCGATGATATGGCCGGCGGCATAAGCCCCGGCCAGCTCGTCCCAGGCGTCTATTTCCCAGCCGAAGCGCCAGGCGGCCGGGCCTGCTACCAGGGCGGCGTCGGCCACCCGGCCGCAGACGACGATGTCTGCTCCCTGAGAGAGAGCTCGAGCAATGCCCCAGCCCCCCAGGTAGGCATTGGCGGTTATTGCCATTGCCCCGGCCTCGGCCAGACTGATGTTTTTGTCGAGGTGAGTGAAGCTTTCACCCACATCCTGGAGCGCGGCCATACGCGGCATCAGGTCATCACCGGTCAGGTAGGCAACCTTGGGCGACAGGCCCAGCTTGGTTGCCATCTCCTTCAAAGACTGCGCCATTCCAGCCGGATTCAGACCCCCGGCGTTGGTCACCACCTTGATATTTTTTTCCAGGCAAGTACCCATAACAGCTTCCATCTGTTTCAAAAAGGTGGGGACGTAGCCGGCCTCTGGGATCTTGAGTTTCTTCTGGAAGAGGATGGCCATGGTCAGTTCGGCCAGGTAGTCGCCCGTCAGGATATCAATGGGCCCGCCGGTCACCATCTCTTCCGCAGCAGAAAGGCGGTCACCATAAAATCCGCTGCAATTGGCGATAATCAGTTTGTCGCTGTTCTTGGAGTCTGCCATGCTTCTATCACCTCTTGTTTCAAAGGGACCTTAAAACCAATATTCTCGCGCAGAGACGCAGAGGCGCAGAGAAAAGCAAAACCAGAATTTTGTCGCACTCTCGTGCGAAAAATCAACTAACAACAAAGGCTTTTTGGGTTTCATCCGGCGAAGCCGGAAATTCTAATGCTTTTCTCTGCGCCTCTGCGTCTCTGCGCGAGGCTTGTTTTACGGTTTTACTTTACCCGGCACTGATCAATAGCCACCGGTTCTAGATCCGACTCCAGATAGCGCTTGGCCAGGTCCACGTAAAGCTGTTTACCGTAGTTCCATATTTCACGATCACTGGCGTTCACTTCACGCTTCACAGTTGCAGGATTTCCAGCCGCAACAACATGCGGTGGGATAACCTGGTTCCATTTCACCTGCGAACCTTCCGCAATGATAGACCCATCACCAATTTCGCTGAAGATGCTTAAAACGGCACCCATGCCGATGACCGCTTCATCGCCTATAAAATTCCCATGTACAATGGCCCCATGGCCAAGAGTGACCCGCTTTCCGATCCGGTTGTAGTGATCCGGGGGCGCTTGGATAATGACACTTTCTTCCACAGCGGTACCATCTCCGATTACGATATGGCCGTAATCCCCGCGCAAAATGGCACTATGGCCGATGTAGCAGTTGTCACCAATGACGACATCACCAATGACCTGGGCTAGTTCACTGACGTAGGTGGCCTTGCCGATAGTGGGCTGACGCCCTTCGAATGTATATAACATAATTCTCTCAAGATAAGCTGTTAACCGTTAGCCAAAACAATGCAATGCGTTAGATTTGTTGGCCGATAGACCACGCGAGAACAAGCGTAGGTTGGTAATGCCCGGTTATTAATGGGCCAACAGCTAATCGCTCAATCTGGGTCTCTATTTTCCCGTGAACTGCGGTGCGCGTTTTTCTAAAAACGCCATGATACCTTCCCGGGCATCATCGGTAGCGGCCACTTGAGCAAGCTTGCCGCCCAGAAAGAGCACTGCTTCTTCCAGGGGCATTTGTTCAACGGCGGCAAAGGCCTTTTTCCCGATACGCATGCCGATGGGACTTTTACCCGCAAGCGCCGCAAGCACATCCTGGACGGCGCCATCGAACTGGGCATCTGCAACCACTCGGGTGATCAACCCCATGTCCAGGGCCTGGTCGGCCGTAAGTTTTTCCCCCAGCAGGATCATCTCCATGGCCTTTTTACGGGGGACATTGCGAAAGATCAGGGCACCGATCATCATGGGAAACAGGCCCACGTTCACTTCGGGTGTGCCGAATTTAGCCGAAGCTTTGGCGATGACGATATCGCAGCCCAGCATAAAGCCCGTGCCACCGGCCAGACAGTACCCGTTTATACGGGCAACGGTGGGTTTGGGAAAGGTCGCCAGCCGGCTGATGAGCAGGGCATACCGGTCGAAAAGGCTCTGACTGTCATCATCACCGCCCATGCTGCCGGCCAGATCCGCCCCCGAACAAAAGGCCTTTTCGCCGGCGCCGGTGATGCAGACCATGCGTACGGCTTCGTCGGCTTCGGCAAAGTCCAGGTACTCGTGAAAGAGCGTCAGCGCATCCGGACTGATGGAGTTGCGTTGGGCTTCCCGGTTGATGGTGATGGTGGCCACATGGTTTTCGACTGCATACAGCAGATCTTTGTCAGGCATGTAAGCGCCTCCTTAAAATTGTTTTAAGATTATTGCATATAGCCAATTTTGATCTGCCTCCCACAAGGCAACCTCTTGTTCATTTTCTTTCACGTAAAAGAAAACGAACCAAAAGAAAACGCCGGTACGGTTCATAGACATAGGTAACACAATAGTACAAGGACATAGGTAACACATTTGCAGTATAGAAGTTTCCAAAAAGGAGGCTTCTATGCCCTG